>JABLTK010129001.1_pt1 | contig 34140 bp, 17 predicted proteins | sample 7160131 | NCBI WGS metagenome assembly JABLTK01 (sample SAMN14651221, study PRJNA627086) | human gut metagenome | isolation source: feces | host: Homo sapiens
AACCGCTCCATTCCTCCCCTTGCTGGGAGAGCCGACACACCTAAATTCATACCGGGACAGGCAGCAGCAGGGCGCGGCTTCAAGCGGAAGTTTCACCCCCGGCTCACCGGGAAATCGCCGAAGCCAGCCGCAGGGCGGCCACAGTGATCCTTCATATAGCCGCGACCGCGCGGCATATGAGAGCATGCTTTCCTCTTCCGGCGGAAGCGGGGAAACTTCGAGGCGCATTCCCGCAACGGTATCGGCAAAAAGCGCGGGGCTTTATGCCGAATGGAAGGCCGCGGGAGGCTCGAAGTCGGGGCAAAGCTGGACGGATTTCCGCAAGGAAAGGCAATCCCCAAACTCCAACGGAAAGCTTCAGGCGCAGGCGGGCAATTTTCTCGGCGGGATTTCGCAAGCGGCGAAAAATATCGCAAACCGAGGAATGCCTTCGCCCGCAGGCGCATTGGAGACGGCTTCGGCAATGCCCAGCGTTTCGGCGCGTTCCAAGCCAAATCAGGAAGCCAACAAAAACAATGCGAAAATCGCGGCAAGCCCCGCGCTCGGCAACAAACTTGCCGCCATGGGGGCGCAAACCGAAAGTCCGCCGAAAGATTCCTCCGCGCAGTCTTTAGGCGGCATACTTTCCGCCGTAAAATCCATGGGCGACGATATTAAAAGCCTGAAAACGTCCGTGGCCGCCCTCGCGCAAAGGAAAGGATAAATAAAATGCTCGATCCATTAAACGACTTCAACTCTCCATGTTACGACGACACATTTCGCCGCAACTATTTCTTTAAGGAATACAAAAATTTTACCGAGTACTTCATCGAGCTCGACTACTGGATAATGCGCGAGGCGTTCGTGTCGAGAATCGGCGCAACTCTCAATCTCGACCAGACGCACTATGACGGTTCCGGAAACGGCGGAAAAATTTTCCGCGATGTGTCGACAACGGAACTCGCGACGTTTGCAGCAAGAGGATATTTTCTCGGCGACGAGACTATTGACGCTGGAACGTCGAAGTTCGGCGATATCTACCACGTCACGGAGCTGTACGTCTATGCGCCAATGAACGGCAAGGTTCCAGCGGTATTCAAAAGCTGGAATTCGGAGGTTGTAAACTATCCCAAGCTGGTCGACTTCGACTTTGCGTATTCAAGGCGGTACGAAACAGGGGAGATGGATTATCTTTCCGGTCTTGACGAAATAGGGTTTGAATCCGAGGATCTCGACATCGGCGACGAATTTTTCATTGAACGTCCGGAGCAAAACCCAACGTCAATGTCGACATTATATGCGTGCCGAAGCGCGATGCTTTCCGTCTATCGCAGGGAGGGCGCAAAAGTTTGGGCGAAGGCGGCGCAATTCGTGAATCCGTACAGCGGCAATACATATCCCGCGAAGGATGTTGTCGGGGTTGGTTATAGCTTTGTAAAATGCAATACAAAGACCTACGCTGAGCGGAGCTTGCAAGTGGCTGTGAGAAAGGAAACGCGCTTTTATCTAGAGCAGCCTGAAATTTTGGAAAAGTGGTTTCCGAAAAACAATATCGGCACCGACGCCGGACAGGTTGATTCCGGGACAAACCCGACATTCTCCGATTATCGCCAAATGATGGAAAATCCGCGGTGGGAGATAAATCCGCAGCCGTCGAATATAGAGCAGATATACAAAGGGCTATGGCGGCGGGAGGATTTTTTTGCGCCGTATAAATAACCCACGGCGCGGCATCGATAAACTACGGATGCAATCCGCCGTTTTTTCCGCCGCCGCGAAATAGGATTGCAAAGATCTTGCAAGCCTATTGCACCCATTTTTCAACTCACCCGCAAAAACATTCAAAAAATGCGGTCTTTCCAAATCTTACTTCATTTTTCCAAAATCAAATTGCGCGATACAGTACAGAGGGCGGAAATTTTTATTGAAAATCGGCGTTTTTTTTATTTCGATTGCGGTATTCTCAACTTAATTAAATTTTTTATCTATATGAACGTTATAAGAAGAATCAACGACCTGATACTATATTTTTGCTTCTGTTTCCTTTTTGGCACAGGGCTAATGATGAAACTTTCTTTTGTAAAAGGGCTCGGTCCCCAAACGGTAATGGGCTTGTCCAAGCACGACTGGGAAACCCTGCATGTATGGGTCGGCGTGTTTATATTCTTTTCGCTATTGATTCACTTTGTTGTGAATCGTCTTTGGATATTGAAAGTAGGGGCAAATAACAATAAGTGGATTGCGCTTTTAATTGTCGTGCTCGGTTTAATTGTCGTTGGCTCGCTTGTGTTTACGCCTGCAACGATTGTAAAGCCGTAATTTATCCTAATAATGAACTTAGATTTTCAGAAGCATCGAAATAAAATAATTTTCCGCAAGGCATTATAAAATATTTAACTTCCAAGCATGAAAATATCGATGCTTTGATTTATCTTTTAGAATATTCTTTTCTTTGGGTTCATCTGCGCGTGCTTGTGAAATTTCAATGCCATATTAACGGTTAGATGGCATTGAATTTCACTTGCAGCTCTGTTGCCAGTCTCTTGTTAGTTTGCAATAATTATTTTCTTAATAGCATTGGTGATGTTGGATCAACAGGTGTTTTATTTTTTGGGAATAATCTTATGAAGAAATGCTTTGCCCAATTTTTAGGCATTTTATCATGGTCTAACGGATTTAAACCAAAGATTCTTCCGAGTGTAGTATAACGGACAAGTTTTACTTCAACTTTTGCACCTTTTGCATCGTTTGGCATATTCCATTCAAATGGAGCCCACATTTTTGTTCCGCAGGACTTTCCATTTATAAAAAGTTCGGCGGACAACCCATTTGTATTAAATGCAAGAGAATTTATGTCTTTGGGAATTTCAACATGCGCAGTCTGGGAAACTTTTCCAATGTAGCCATATAGTCCTTTGCCGTCGTTTTTATAAGGTGAAATAACATTTCCTTCATAGGAAAAGCCTCCGGAAATAATCAACAAAGGCAGATACGCATAATCGGCGACAGCGTTAGTCATTGTGATTGTGTGTTTCCCCGCTTCAAGCTTTAATGAACCCTGTTTAAAGACCGGCTTGAAGCCGACCGGAATCTCTGTGCACAAAGAATCTGCCGCGAGTTTTTTTCCATCAACTTCAAACTCCGGAACAAGCCCCAAATTGCGCACTGAGAACGTCAACTGCATTGGCGAGGTCAATTCAAATGTGTATGTTTTTGACTCTTTGAATACAGGACGGATTGTATTGTGTTTATTTAATTCAACTTTCCAATCGCATTCAGTTTTTAAAACTTCGCCTTTTTCAAAAGGCGCAGGTTCATTTTTTTCCAATGCAACAACGCCTTCGGGATAAATTGTGATAGGCTCTTTTTTGCCGTTTCGAACAAGATGCAAATTGCGTTTTTCTTTGGTGAAATTAATAACGACAACAGAGCCATCTTTATATGAGCGAATGAAAATATCTTTTGCAAGCCCGCCATTCTCATTGATTACAACAGGGCGATCGGCTAATCGCTCTTTCAATATTTTCACAATTTTAGGGGCGTCAAGCTGTGGTGAATTTCCTATGCGCATGCCTTTTCCGCTAAAAGTAATTGGATACGGCGCATCGGTTTTATCGCCTTCTTTAAAAAGTTTCCATGTGATTTGATTGTTAGCCAGCATTCTGATGAAAGCAGGGATATTTTTTACCTCATACGGATATTCAACCGAAACTTTCGCATCAGGTTCTTTCAATGCAAACTTTGCAGCCTTTTTTGCGTCTTCACCCAGAACTGCAATTTTTTCAAACCATGGTTGCGAAGGAGAGAATGAACTTAACCAGTATGTCAGCGATTGGTTGCCATTCTTGGAATTAGAAATTTTTGTGCGCAAATCTGACTGGCTGATTGCAAGCAAATATCTGTTCATGCCAAACATTGCGGAAAACCAAATATTGCGGCGGACTCTGGAAATGTCGATGTCGCAAGGTCCGAGGGCAAACAATTCAACCATGCCGCCTTTACGGCCGTTTTTATCGATGGCATATTCTCCGCTTGAATATGTAAGCCACTCAATATTCGGCATGGATTCATGCGTGTTGATGTCGTCGATAGCGGGAAAAGAAAGCCCAGGCAGGACATCGAGAATATGGCCTGACGCCAGATGCGATGACGACGGCGCGCTTTCGTTGAGAAGGTGTCCGGTGGCATATATATTGTGATTGGTTGCCCATCGGGTAATTTTATCTATGTATGATTCCCTGAAACGCTTTGCCAGCAATTTTGAAAGTGCGGCTCTATAAGGCGCGCTGTTTGTAGTAATGCCAGAAACAATATCTGAGCGCAGGTCATTGCCTGTTAACTTTTTGTAATCTTGCTCTATGCCGTCGTAATACGCTATTGATTTTATATATTTGGGATTGTTCAAAAAATAAGACAATGCCGGTTCGTCGGTAAATATGCCCCTGATGATTCCGCCAAAATCTTCTTTTAAGAATGAATAGTATTTTTCATGTGTAAGATTTATGAAGCTTTGAACTGCGTCCGCATCAAGCAAGTTGGACATTTGCGGATTTTTTACAACCTTAAACTTGATTTCTCCATTTTCATCTCTGTAAGCTGAAAGTTGATGAAGCGCATGTTCCGGATTGAGCTGCATTACCTTTTTATTGGCTGTGCCGCTCGGCCAATTAAATTCATCGTACAGCCATACGGACGAGAATTTCAGCCGCTTTGCTTCGTCAACCATATACTTAACTATATTGCACCAGTCTTCCTGCATATAATTGAATTCGCAACCCGAACGCGCATATATCATGAACTGGGTAATGCCTGCATTGCGAAAAATTTTTAGATATTTGCCAAAGTATGAATTTTCCGGCTTCCCATTTATGGCAAACATCAAGATTAGAGGGTTTTCATCGGCGGGCATTTTAGCCAAATCGGCTCCGTTTAGTTCAATTCCCGCAAGCAAAGCAAATCCCACCAGTGCATTTTTTAAAAACTTAAATCTCATGATAATAATTTTATCTTACACAATACTTTTTGTTTCACGTAATAAAAATAAACCTTGTTGCATATATTTTCTATATTGGAGATTGTTTGTAAAGTCTTAATTTTGCGCTATTGCTGCGTATTTCTATTGTCTGGGCGGCGGCGCGGATTGTCTTTTCAACGGTAGGGGAGTGCCTGAAGATAAATCAAAAGCGGTAGAAATTTGGAAATCAATTTTGGAGGAAGTTACAGAGACAAAAAATAACATCAAACATAAGGTATGTCATACTCTCTATGAATGTTATAATAATGGGTTGGAAGTTGCAAAAGACGAAGAAAAAGCTAATGAATTGTTATTATTAATATCCAGAGATTTTATATCCGGAGATCCATTGCGTTATCGTAAAAACTTAGAAAAGGTTATAGAAAAATATGGCACTCTCATTCGATTTACATTTCAAGCCCCGTTTTATTAAAGTTCCATTTAAATTCCGTGTTATTGAAATTTCATTCTAATAAGGATAATAATTTACTGTTTTTTTAGTAATTATAACGTTATTAAAAATACTTGGTAATTCATTTGCAAATTCAGAATTTACTGAAAAAGGGCTTTGGGTGCAAAGTTTTAAATGGAGAGAGGGAATTGGGCGATGCTCGCAAGTTCTTAAATGCCAACAACAGCGTATTATACTTCGACCGCATAAAATCTCTAAAATTCGTAATTATCCAACGGCTGGCTTTCGTATTTAAATCACTTGGAACGTTTCCGACATAGAAAGCGCGATAAAGTAGAAAATTGCTTATTCAGGAAAAACATTCCCCATTAAAATGCGCTGACTAAAAAGCAGTAGCAGGCAACGGGGAATGTTTTTATTTTACTAATCCAAATGGTTGAGAGCAGAACATGGTTTAACACTTCATGCAAGGCGCTTGAAACGGCGTTGTAGGAACGTTGCAAGTGTCTTGTTTGTAAGTTAGGCAAAAGAGGTGAGAAGTAGGCTAAAACTGGGTTTTTCCCGATCACGTAAGTCGTTGATACGAGTTTAACACCTTGGCGGGGTAAAATGGCTAATTTGAGCTTTTGGGGCAGTTTGAGCGGTTAAACACCCACTCCTTAACGCGAACCGGTGTTAAATCGGAATTTTGAACAAAGTAAGTATTGATGCGGGTTGCCAGCCCATAAACAAAAAGATTTAACACGGGTTCGTGTTAAATCTTAAAACGCGGAGAGGGAGGGATTCGAACCCCCGGTCCCCTTGCGGGGACATCTGATTTCGAGTCAGATACGATCGACCACTCTGACACCTCTCCTTGTTTTAAAAGCCGTTCAAGTTACCCGTTTTATTGTTTTCGTCAATAATTTTTTTCGAGTTTTTTATTATTAATATCCCCAGTCTCCGTCGAGCAACAAAAGTTCGGTTTCCGCGCTTGTCGGATGCCGCGTTATCGATATGCTTCGGCATATCGTTTGCGGACTGTTGCAGTTATAGCATTTGTCGCCCTTTAATGCGCACGGCGTCTTTATTCCCAACCGTTGGGCGTTTTTCGGCGCGGCTATGTTTTTCGCACGCCATAACGCCTTTTCCAAATCGGCCTCCAATTTATTCGTCCCGCAGACGTACACGACCTTCTTGCGGTTAGCGCCGAACAGCGCCCCCGATATCCTGTTCCCCCGTCCGTCTATATTCACTATTTCCCCGCTTTCGGACAGCGCGTTTGCGCTGAGTATGTAGACTTCCGCCAGCGACGCTTCTTCAAATGTTTTCGCCGATTTGTCAATCGCGTGCCAATATATTTTATTGCGTCCCTTTAACGCGTCGCAGATTTTTAGTTCGGTCAATGTTACCGATCCTCCCATGCCCACGGTCGTGTCGACTATATTGTCGGCCAGATATTTTCTCAAGTCTTCGGGGGTAGTGAAACGGCGCGTCTTGAAGCCGTTTCTTTCAAAATTCTTAATTGCGCTTTCTATTGACATATTTTCGATGATTTAATTTGGCGTTTTTTAGTCGAGCATAAAATTTTTGCATATCGGGAATTTTTAAAAGGGAAACAATAGCGGTATTATGAATACGCTTACAGCCATAACCGCCAGAGAAAAAGGCAGGCCGATTTTCATAAAATCTCCGAATCCGTAGTTGCCGGGTTCCCAGACGAGAAGATTTACGGAGGTCGAGAGCGGGGACATAAACGCCGTGGACGCCGCTACGGCGACGGTCATTGCGAACGGATAGGGCGAAACCCCCATTGTCGCGGCCGCGCCGATTGCCAAAGGCCCAACCAGAAGCGTCGTTATGGTGTTGGACATAAAAAGTCCGGTAAACATCGTCAGCGCGAACAGTCCGGCCAGAACCGCATGCGGGCCGCCGTTTCCGCACAGCGCAAAAAGAGCGTCCGAGGCTATTTTCAGCGTTCCCGTTTTTTCGAGCGCCATGGCGAAAGGCATCATCGAGGCTATCAAAACGATGGTCGGCAGTTTTATCGATTTATACGCCGCTTCGACGCTTAAACATTTGAATAAAATCATCATTATGCAGGCGATTAGCGCCGCCAGCGCGTTCGGGACTATGTTGAAGACCATCAGCAATATCATTGCGGCCATGCTGAGCAATGCGTACGGCGCCTTGTCGGGGGCGGTCGCCATATCGGAAAGCTCCGCGGGAATATTGACGACCATAAAGGCGATTTCATTTGAAAACAGGCGTCTTATCAAATTTTGCGGGCCGACTATCAGCAGCAAGTCTCCTACTTTCAGCCTCACTTGCGATATGTCCGTATGGAGAGGGCGGCGGTTGCGCCTTATCCCTATTGCGTGTAGGCCGAACGTCTTTCTGAAATCTATTTCCGACAGCGATTTGCCGATATATTCCGATTCGGGTTGCACGGAAATTTCCGCCATTCCGATTTGCATCGATTTGTCGAGCAGGTTTTCGCCGTGAAGCAAGTCTATTTCGACGCCGAGCGCAGATTTTACGTCGTCGGGATATTTCGGCGCGTACGGCATATCGACATACAATATGTCGTTGGCAGATACGACCGTTTCGGGGGTCGGATTTATCAATTCGCTTTTTTTGCCCGAACTTTTCCTTTCAACGCAGATTATGTTTATCTCGTGCGCGGAGCGCAGGTTTAAGTCGCGGAGCTTCTTGCCGGCGAGTGGGGAGTTTTTGCGGACGCGAAAAATAAATTCGCGGCCTTTTAGGTTGTAGTCGCGGACGAAGTCGCCGAGCGTCTGTCTCGTTTTTTGCCGGACGTTTGAAGTCTTCGAGTTGCCGAGAAATTTATAGGCGTACAGCATATAAGCCACGCTCATCGCGAGTACTATTAGACCTATCGGGGTTATGCAGAAAAAACCGAAACCTTTATGTCCGGTATTTTCGAGCAATCCACTCATAATCATATTCGGGGTTGTTGCGATAAGCGTCATCATGCCGCTTATGATTCCCGCGAAGGCGAGGGGCATTAATAGTTTTGCGGGAGGTAGGTTGAGGCGGCGGCAAAGTCCGAGAGTTATCGGCAGAAATATCGCAATAATGGCCGTCGTGCTCATAGTGCTGCCGAGAATCGCCACGGCAACCATCAGCAGCGAAATGGCTTTTGCGGTATTGCGTCCCGATTTTTTGTAAATCCATTCGCCGACCCTGTACGATATTCCGGTGCGCGAAAACCCTTCGCTTATTACCAGCATCAGCGCTATCATCAAAATCATCGGTTCGCCGAAACCCGACAGGGCTTCTTCAAACGTCAGAATTCCCGAAACGGATATTGCCGCCAGCGCGCCGAGCGCGACAAAATCGGGTCTGACTTTTCTGCTTACGAACAGCGCCACGCAAACGACGAGGAGCGTCAAAATGAAAACGATATTTTTATCCGCCATAAAAGAGTTTATAATAGAAAATAATGCGATGAGAAAGTTTAAAAGTCGGAAGAACTTTTTCGGGATTAAAGCGCCTTTGCCCGTTGCGGGCGGAAGACGCTATTTTTTCAGGATAGCCTCTATTGCCGCAAAATACGAAACGGGACAACCTTCGGCGGAAAGGCCGATGCGTCCCCAATCGTCCACGCCTTCTGCTATGCCGCTAAGAGTCTTGTCGCCGACGTCGAGATTTATCTTTTTTCCTTTTAGCCAGTCGATTTTTGCATATCTTTCGGCTGTGCCGTTTGTCGAGGTTTGCGCGGCGGCGGTTTCGGCCGCTTTCGCCACGATTGCCGCAGCCTCGCTTAATCCGACATTCTTTCGGGAAACGCCCGCAAGATTTTCCATGGAATTGCGGACGTCCGCTGGAATTTCGGAATCGTTTAAACGCGGAAGGCAGTTAAGCCCGACGCCGAAAACCGCGATTTTACGTCCGTCTTTTGAGAGAAAAAGTTCCGTCAGCATTCCGCCGATTTTTCCGCCGCGCTCCGAATAAATGTCGTTGGGCCATTTTAGAAAAATTTTCGAGCCGAATCGGGCGCAAAGCGATTCGCATATTTCAATTCCCGCCCTGACCGTAAAAGATTGTACGAGTTCGGCGATATTCGGCAATTCCACCGCGACGGATATGCACAGTGTGGAGTCTTTTTCCGAGAACCATTTGCGGCTAAGTCTTCCCCGTCCCGCGGTCTGTTCCGCGGCTACGGTCGCGAAGGGGGCGGAAGCTCCGTTTGCCAATAGGCGCATCGAATGGGAGTTGGTACTTTCGGTTTTGTCCAAAAAATGCAATCTGCCTAAAAATCCGGCTTTTGCCATTGCCGATTCCAGCGACGGTTTGTCTAAAATTTCGCGCACGTTTTAATTATCGCAAAGATTATCAAACGCGGTCAAGAGCAATTTGGACGATTTAGCGGCAGGGAAGATAAAAAAGACCGAACGTTTTACGTTCGGTCTTAATAAAATTGAAGCTTTCCTTGAATAAAGAACCGGCATAAAAAACTTTTATGTCGGCTCGCAAACTTCAGCTTGGCGTTATTTCGCCAATACGCGCTTTCGTTTGGACGTTTTTGCGCTTAGCACGCCCACGTGCGCTTCTTATGACGATTTGCCTTCGAGCGCTTTGAGCGCTTATGCTTATTCATCTTGAGTCTGCGTTTTTTCTTCAGGTTTGCCATTTTTACTACCTTATTATTGATTTGATAAAGTTCTGTTTTTTAAAAAGCCAAATATAATCTGCAAATTTTCGGCTTTGTAAAGCTTTTTTCTGAAAATTATTTAAACTTTATATTTATGGCCGTTTTTGGAAAGATTATTGTTTACTCGAAAAATTTCATCTTTAAAGTAAAAATTTTCATCACATTCACATATTAAAAGAAATGAAGGCAAAAAAACTATTATCTATTATTATTGGGGTGTCGTTCGCCGCGATATTCGGCGCATGTACGACACAAAAGCATTCCGGCAAAACTTACGAGGCTGATATAGTCGTTTACGGCGGAACTTCCGGCGCGGTTACCAGCGCGGTACAGGCGGCAAGGGAGGGCAAAAGCGTAATTCTTGTTTCGCCAGACAAGCATCTTGGCGCGATGAGCAGTTCCGGACTCGGCTTTACGGATTCCGGCAAGGCTCATACAATCGGAGGCGTAAGCCGCGAATTCTATCACAGAATTTGGAAGGAATATCAAAATCCGGCCGCTTGGAATTTGATTAAACGCGAAAATTCCAAACTTGTGGGGCAGGGAACCAAGGCCATCAACAACGAAACCCAAACCATGTGGATTTTCGAGCCGAAAGTTGCCGAGCGGGTTTTCGACAACTGGGTTGCGGAGGAAAAAAACATAACGCTTTTCCGCGAAAAGAAGCTCGACCGCGTCAACGGCGTAAGCAAAGACGGAACGAAAATAGTCTCCATCAAGACTCTCGACGGCGACACTTTCAAGGCAAAAATGTTCATCGATGCCACTTTTGAGGGCGACCTTATGGCGGCTTCGGGGTGCTCCTACCATGTCGGCCGCGAAGCGAATTCGGTTTATAACGAAAAATGGAACGGCTCCCAGCCGGGCGTCCTTCATCACGACCACTATTTTTACAAAGATGTCGATCCGTATGTTATACCGGGGGATAAAAACAGCGGATTGCTCAAACATATAAGCGCGGATACTCCCGCTCCCAACGGCGAGGGCGACAAGAAAGTTCAGGCATATTGCTTCCGGCTTTGCCTTACGGATCTTCCCGAAAACAGGCGTCCGTTCCCCAAGCCCGACAATTACAATGCCGACGACTATATTCTCGCCCTTCGCGTTTGGGACGTCGAACGCAGAAAGACGATTATGAAATTCGACAAAATCCCCAACGGAAAAACCGACACCAACAACCAGTCGGCTTTCAGCCTAGATTTTCTCGGCGGCAATTACGACTACCCCGAAGCCTCATACGAACAGCGCGAAAAAATAGTGAAGGCGCATATCGACTATCAAAAAGGTTTGCTCTATTTCCTCGCCAACGACCCCAGAGTCTCTCCCGAACTTAAAGAGATTTTCAACAGGTACGGGCTTGCCAAAGACGAGTTTGTCGATACGGACAACTGGCCTTTCAATCTCTATATAAGAGAGGCGCGTCGCATGATCGGCGAATATGTCATGACTGAGCACGACTGCCAGCGCACGGTCGACACTCCAAATTCGGTGGGCATGGGCTCGTATACGCTCGATTCGCACAACATTCAGCGTTATGTCAAACCCGATGGAAAAGTCCAGAACGAGGGCGATATCGGCGTTCATCTGAAATATCCCTACAAAATCGCCTACGGCGCGATTACCCCGAAGCGCGGAGAAGTTTCAAACCTTCTTGTTCCCGTGGCGTGTTCGGCTTCGCATATAGCATACGGCTCGATAAGAATGGAGCCCGTTTTTATGTTGCTCGGACACTCGGCGGCAACCGCGGCGGCTTTGGCCATAGACTCTAATTGCGCCGTTCAGGATGTCAATTATTCAAAGCTCAGCGCAAAACTTTTGCGGGACAAGCAGATTCTCGAATGCAAGCTCTCCAACAAGGACGCAAACAAGAAGAAATCCGCAAAGAAGAAGTAAGGGAAATTCTAAAAGTTGTTAATTAGATACGCTTGTTCTTTTTCATTTATTTCGGCATCTATTCCGCCTTTTTCTTGTCAAATAATCATTTATTCTCCTTGAAAAATGCGAAAAATCCGCCCGAAATAAGCAAAAAATAACCAAGCGCCAATTTTTAGAAATTCCCGTAAATAAAAACGCGAAACACAGACGGCCGGTCGAATTCGATGCGGCCGTTTTTTATTTATTTGTGAAATCGAAAAAATTTGCTAAACGGTTTTCTTATTATGAAGTTTACCATACCGCTTTTATTTTCGACCGTTTTAATGTCCGCACTTTCGGCGCAGGCCGCAAGGACGGTATTGCCCCTCGACGAAGGTTGGAAATTTTCGCGCGGAGATTTTCCGCAGGCGGAAAATCCCTCGTTTGACGATTCGCGATGGGAAAAGGTTTCCGTCCCCCACGACTGGGCGATTGGCGAAGAGTTCGACATAAATATCGACTACCAGATGATGAAAGTGGTTCAGGACGGCGAAACCGAATTGCGCCTGCGCACGGGCAGAACGGGCGCCTTGCCGTGTTTCGGGATAGGGTGGTACAGAAAATCGGTCGATATCCCCGCCGACAAAAAGGGAAGCGCGGTTTTTCTCGAATTCGACGGCGCGATGAGCAACGCCAAAGTTTATTTTAACGGCGAATATGTCGGCACATGGCCTTACGGCTACGCCTCGTTTTCGTTGGACGCCACCAAGTTTGTTAAGTTCGGCGAAAAAAATACGCTTGCGGTAAGGCTCGACAATAAAAGCCGTTCGTCGAGATGGTATTCGGGGGCGGGGCTTTACCGAAACGCGAGACTTGTTTATAAATCGCCCACGCACGTCGCCTATAACGGAACGTACATAACTACGCCCAAAGTGTCGAAAGACTCCGCGACGGTAAATATCAAAACCGATGTCGAAAATCCCGACGGCGCGGCGAAAATCTCGCACAAAATCTACGCCCCCGACAATTCCCTTGCGGCTTCGGCAGAAAGCGATAACGCGACGCGTGAAATTTCCGTTAACGTTCCCAATCCGCGGCTTTGGGATATCGAAACGCCCAATCTATACAGGGCCGTAACGTCGCTGTTCGACAAAAACGGCGCGGAAATCGACAGATACGAAACGCGTTTCGGAATCAGAACAATAGAGTTTTCGCGCGAGAACGGATTTGTTCTCAACGGCAAAAAAGTAAAAATCCAAGGCGTGTGCATGCACCACGACCTCGGGCCAATCGGCGCGGCGGTAAACGAACGCGCTTTGCGCCGCCAGCTTGAAACATTGAAAGAGATGGGCTGCAATTCCGTGAGAACGTCTCACAATCCCCCTTCGCCCGAATTGCTCAACCTTTGCGACGAGCTCGGGCTCACCGTGCAAAACGAGGCGTTCGACGAGTGGCGGCATACCAAATGCGACAACGGCTACCATCTCCTTTTCCCCGAATGGGCGGAAAAAGATTTGACCGCTTTTGTCAGGCGCGACCGCAACCACCCCTGCGTGATTATGTGGAGCATCGGCAACGAGGTCAGCGATCAGGCGTTTTCGGACGGCGGGGCGACGGCGAAATTCTTGACATCAATCGTCCATAGGGAAGACCCCAACCGTCCCGTGACGGCGGGTATCGACAATTGGCGAAAGGCGTTTTCCGTAAGCAGGATTCCGCACGAACTCGATATTGTGGGCATAAATTATCGGGCGGGAGTTTACGATTATTTTGTGAGAAATTATCCGGATATGATATTCCACGGCAGCGAGACGGCTTCGACCGTAAGCACCCGCGGAACGTACCATTTCCCCGCCAAACGCAATAAAAATCCCTTCCACGAAGATTATCAGGTTTCGGCTTACGATTTGGAGACGCCGCCGTGGGGCGAAATTCCCGACGAAGAATTTGCGGCTCTCGACGACAATCCGACGTTTTTCGGCGAATACGTCTGGACGGGATACGACTATCTCGGGGAGCGTACGCCCTACAATCCGGGCACTCCGTCCAAAAGTTCGTACTTTGGAATAATGGATTTGGCGGGTTTCAAAAAAGACAGATTTTATGCCTATCAGGCAAGATGGAATCCCGACGTAAAGGTTTTGCATGTGTTCCCCCATTGGAATTGGCCGGACAGGGTAGGCCAAGACGTTCCCGTGCACTGTTACACAAATTACGACAGGCTCGAATTGTTTGTGAACGGAAAAAGCATGGGCGTAAAGTCGAAAAATGCGAAATCGAAAAATCCGCTTGAAAGATACAGGGTGGTTTGGGACAACGTAAAGTACGAGGCGGGGGAAATAAAAGTTGCGGCATACGGCGCGGACGGAAAAAAACTTGCCGAGAAATTCGTGCGAACCGCGGGCGAGCCTTATACTTTGAGCTTTTCGACCGATCGGAAAGATTTTTCCGCCGATAAAAAGGATTTGATATTTGTGGAAATAGACGTTGTCGACAAGGCGGGAAATATATGTCCGCGCGCGGGGCGTTTTATGTTTGTAAAAGTCGACGGCGCGGCAAAGCTGAAAGCGTTATGCAACGGCGACCCGACCGACCTTACCAGATTTTCGTCCAACTACATGAAATCGTTCAACGGAAAATTGCTTGCCGTGCTTGAACCTACGGGCGACCGCGGCGAAGTTTCGGTAATCGCCTACGGAATGAATTTGAAGCCCAAAACGCTGACAATAAAAATCCGCTAAACCCGAGAAAAAAATATGCAAAAAGAGCCTCAAAACGTTAATTTTGAGGCTCTTAAAGATGGTGGAGGTGAGGGGAGTTGAACCCCTGTCCTTATCGCTTTCGACCATGCCGTCTACATGTGTAGTTGAATTTTTGTCTTTATCCGAACTTTGGCTTCAACTACCGGTTCGAATGCATTGTTCTCAATTTGGCGACCGCCGACCAGAACAAATATCGGCAATCCCTGTTCCCAATGTCGACGCCAGATTCCGCTTATTGGGAGTGGGCGGGCTGACGTGCCGCGTTAATTAAGCAGCAATAGCGTATTCTTCGCCATTTATTGTTTTTTGTGATACATTTTTGCGGAGCCAAGTATCATCTCCGACACGCAAGCATGACCTACGACCATAAGTCGAATTCCGGAACACCCCCGAAATTTCGCGTTTGCCGCAAATCTTTCCTTTATCTTAGACACGCGATTCATTACATATTCCCGCGGTTTTTCAAGTTTTTTTTCTATTTTCTTTTAATGTCTTGACTTTTAAGTAGGGCGGTAACATTTTCTATCTTTTAACAACATTAACATATTTTATTTTCCGTAGATGCTGAATTTTTCTGAGCAGTGCATGGATATGGCCCGTTCCATTTTGGGCAAAAACATAGGAGCTATTAACGAAGACGGTTCCATAACTCCCGTCGAAAACGAGTCGTCGCTCGATTACGAACCCGGTCATGCGGCTCTCGCTCTCGGCGAATTTTATCGCGCTACGGGGCTTGCCGAAATAGACGGCCGCGATATCGTGGACCTCTGCGCACGTTGCATTACCGCCCAAACAAACGACAAGGAATATACGGAGGACGGCCTTGCATATTCGTCGCTCGGGTTGCTGTCTTTCGGCCCTTCTAAAGACAGAAATGCAGTCTGGGACAGACTCCTTGAAGAAACGCAAAAAAATCTCGACAAGCGCCTTCTTTCGCGTACGGACTACGACGACCATTTTCAGATTTTCAATATCGCCAAGGCGGTCGCGCGTTTCAGCATGGGACTCAGCAAAAAAGACGAGACTGGCAAGCTTATCGACCGTTTCCTCGAACGCATTCAGCAGACTTCCTCAGGCAATTATTTCGACGACAAGCCGACGGAAGGGCTCGACGGCGTTTTCGACATTTACGGCGTTGTTTCGTTCGTATTTATAAGACAGTCGCTTCAGCTTCACGCGAATATGCACTTGCGCGACAGAAAAATTCCGTCGCTGCGCACGTTTGCCGAAAAATATATCCGCATTCTGCCGGATATCGTGCGTTCGGACGGCCTCGGTTGGGCGTTCGGCAGAAATCTCGGCGCCTACGGCCAAATGCACTGCATTTCGATGATACTTCAGGCGATGCGCGACGGCTGGATTTCCGAAGATAAAATGCCCGAATATATGGACATTCTTCGCCGTCTTTTCCAGTTCTTCTTCATGACGTATCTCGATCAGGAACACGGTTATCTTGTAATCAGAGATGCGGAACGCAGCGCGTCGATAGGTTGCACGACCCGCATGGCGAATTTTGACGCCGCGCGCTATCTTTGCCAATGGTCGCGTCTTGCCAAAACGGTGGGACGCCAGATGCAGGCGAAACAGTCCGAAATGAAGTCGGGCGGCAAGTATATAATTTTCGACAATTCGTCGAGGAAAGAGCAGGGGTTGTTTGTATATTCAAATGCGGCTACCGGCATGCATTTGCACCTTCCGCTTATCGCGCCGGGAGAAAAAAATATTTCTTCGTCGCTTGCATTCCCGCATATGCTCGGAGTTTTCGACTGGCCGGCGGACAAATATCTGCCCGTCCTTATTCCCGAATTGACGTTCGGCGACAAGGTGACGACGCCTTCGTATTACGGAAAACGATGCACGACCGGATTGGGACTTCGCAATTCGTTCTTCTTCCGCTACGAACAGCCCGATTTGGTTACGTCGGACGGTGAAATAGTAAAGGGAATCGGTTCTTGCAAAGTGTCGTGGTCGTTTAGCGGCAATAAGATAACGGGCGACTTTATCTATACGGTGCAAAACCAAATTACGCTCGACAAGTTTAGGCTTGTGGTTGCGATAGGCTCTCCGCATTCGGAATATCACGTTCCGATGTCGTACGCAATCGGGGCAAACGGATTGGGGGTCGGCATTGAAAAAGACGATTTTCAGGCGAATTGGCTCGACACGGAGGTTGTGACGGAAGATCCGCAGTATCGTTCCTATTGGGGGAATATACACTATTTGCAGGTTTACGCGCGCGACAGGGCGATGGTAATGAGGCCGGGAGTGCAGTATCGCATAACGCTTTCGTTGGATCCCGACATAGCCTTTGCCGAATAGCCAATAAACTAATTTCCGAAAACGGACGACATTTTGCCGTCCGTTTTTTTTGCGAAAGATAAGGCTGAATATTAAAAAATGCTGTTTGCAAGGGCGAACGGATTTGTCGAATTTTCCGATTATAAGTTATTGTTTAATAGATTTCTTGCATTGAAAGGACGCAAACTTATTGCGTTTTGATAATGTAATTTGGCATATATGTCCCAATAAATCCTGTTATAATTTTTTTTGACTCATCTTACTTTAATATAAACTTTATACAAATTCTTACCAGAACGGATTTCTGGGATCTTGCGTTCGCGTGGAACTTTTAGAATTTCCTGAGCCTTTTTCCAGTTTGCTAGCGAAACCAAAGGTTCATGCAAGTCTTTGTAGAGTTCGGTGCCTTTGCGATGAACATAGCCAGCATAAACTGGGTTGGCTAAGACACGACGAATGAAGTTTTCAGAATAAACGTCACCACCGTATTCTCTACCATTACGAGTTTTTCGTTTTGGTACGGTGCCATATTTATTATACATGTGTACCGCTATTGCCGATGGCTTTGTCCCTTTTATTAATGCTGGCGATTCACTTGAAGACATCGCAACCCGTGAAGGCGTAAGTAAACCTTTAGTCTGCCGAAAACTCAAACTGCTTGAAAGACTTCATTTCAGAATCATAGAAAAGATTCTGAAAGAAAGATACGCAGACGTTAACGAAAAACTAACCTTTCGTTACCTCTGTAAACTTGCAAGTCTCCCCAAGAACAAACAACTAATCCAATGTAGCTTTTTGGCTTGAAGATGTTTTGTTTTACTTTGTCAATCGTTGTAAAACTATTGGGAAAAGACGCGCCATAATATCTTCCATAAACTTTTTATCGCTACACATTTTTTGGAAGAACTCTTCGTTGTTTTCATGGCGAGCAAGAAGTCTATTTGGGAAAAGCCTATCGTAAACGATTCTTATTGTTTCTCTATCGCTCTTTGCAAACTTTTGTAGTTCGGGATCATTTACAAGGTCATTTTCAATTTGCTTTAAGACTTTGTCCATTTCGGTAAAGTGCGTACCAAACTGCTTATTGATATCATCAACTATTAGCGAAAGTTTGTCTTTTTTAGGCTCCGACTTTTTGCCAGTGCCAGTCATAGGCATTACATTTCCGTCTATTTTATCAAGGGCGATACTGCCGTCATACTTCTTTTCATTCTTGTAGTATTCAAGCAGAATCATGTCATCGAGTTGAACTCTTTCGGATTTATCGCGTGGAATTACTTTCAATAGGAATTTCGCGAATACAGCAAATTTAAGTAAGTCCTTATCGTACATTCTGCAGATTTGAGTTATGAAGCTGTAGAAGCTTACATAAGATTCTAATGCCGACAAAACTTTATCTTTATCATCACGTTTCAAGGCGATGTAAGCATTGATTGAAGCTTCTAAGATTGAGCGAATTTTTCCAACGGCAGTTTTTTCTTGTTGTCCTGATTTAAAGTAAATTTCTGCAACATCATCGACTTGTTTTTGATTGTAGATTGCAGAATTATCCAAGATTTTCTTCAACTCGTAAATACGATTTGGGTCCGATTCTTCTTGAAGAACGGTTGCCTGATAGAATGGTTGGAACGCTTCTTTTATGTCTTCAGGGTCATTTACAAAGTCCAAGATAAATGTATCATCTTTGCCTTGACATGTGCGATTTAATCTTGAAAGAGTCTGCACTGCATTTACGCCCGACAGACGCTTATCCACAAACATTGTGTGCAACAAAGGTTCATCAAAACCAGTTTGATATTTTTCAGCCACGATAAGCACATTGAAGTCATCGCTTTTGAAATATCCTTTCAGCTGATTTTCCTTTATGGTCTCGCCCGACTTTGTTTTATTACATTTTTCTTCGGTATAAGTTTCGTTGCCGTCTGTGAGTTCGCCAGAGAAAGCCACGAGGACATCAAGGTTATTATAGCCATTGTCTTTTATGAAATCCTTGAATTCTCTAAAATAGCGAACTGCATGAAGTCGAGACGCCGTCACGACCATAGCCTTAGCATGTCCACCAATTTTCTTTGATGTAATTTCGCGGATATGTTCAATCATTATCGCAGTTTTTTGCGATATGTTATGTGGGTGCAACGATTTAAATTTACGGACAGCCTGTGATGCCTTACGCTTGTCAAATTCGGGGTCGTTCTCATCTGTTTTAGCGATTTTGTAATAAGTTTTGTAAGTTGTGTAGTTTTTGAGAACGTCTAAAATAAAGCCTTCCTCGATTGCCTGACGCATTGAATAGATGTGATAAGCCCTAAATGAGCCGTCTTGCATTTGAGTGCCGAACATCTGCAATGTTTTGCCTTTGGGGGTTGCGGTGAACGCAAAGAACGACAAGTTTTTGTGATTTCCATGCGATGCCAATTCTTCTAAGATTTTGTTGTCATACTCGCATTTTTCATCGCCCGATTCGCTGTCTATTTTTGCAGCTTCTTCAAGTTCTTTTTCCATATTGGCAAGTGCGAACTTTAGCTTTTTTGCAGCCAAGCCTGTTTGCGATGAGTGAGCTTCGTCGCAAATAACAGCAAAGTTTCTGTCACCAGCTTTAACTTGCTCAAATATGACTGGGAATTTTTGTAAAGTTGTGATGATAATAGGAACTCTGTTATTTATTGCTTCTAAGAGTTGCTTTGCATTTTTGTCTATTTTTTTGACAACACCTCTTGTGTGGTCGAACTGATAAACCGTATCTTGCAGTTGAGCATCTAAGACTTTTCTATCAGTAACGATAATTACAGAATTAAAAATCTTTTCGTCATTGTTGTTGTGAAGTCCTGAAAGTCTGTGAGCAAGCCATGCGATAGAGTTTGACTTACCGCTACCGGCACTGTGCTGAATCAGATAATTTTTGCCAGAGCCATTTTGCTTAACATCAGCCAAAAGCTTTGTAACGACATCTAATTGATGATAGCGTGGGAAAATTATATTTTGCTTGCCGTCTTTTTTGGTGTCTAAGTGAATATACTTTTGTAAGATTTCCATTAACCTATCTTTGCGAAGGACCTTTTCCCAAAGATATGATGTCATAAAGTTTTCAAGGTTAGGTGGATTTCCTTTACCACCAACATTGCCAGCCCCATTCGAGCCTTGATTAAATGGTAGAAAATAAGTTGAAGTGCCAGCAACCTTTGTTGTCATAAAGACATTTGCCAAGTCAACAGCAAAGCAAACAAGGAGTCTGCGGTTGAACGCAAAAATTGGGTCTTTGTGATTGCGATCCAACTTGTACTGCCTGATAGCATCATCAACAGTTTGCCCTGAAAATTCGTCTTTAAGTTCGAGCGCCACAACAGGTATGCCATTTAAGAGCAAAACAATATCGATTGTATTTTGCGTTTCAGATGGCGAATAATGGAACTGACGTACACAATGCAACACATTGTGATTGAAACGTTCCGTAAGCTCAGGGTTTATCGATGTTTCAGGCGCAAAATACGCTACCTTAAAAGTTACACCTCTATCTACTATGCCACGTCTTAATACTTTGATTAAACCGTCCGATTCTACTTCTTCGCAAAAACGTTTTATAAACTTGCGTTCAGAATCTGTCCCATAAAGAACTTGATAACGTTCCCATTCTTTTGGTTGCGATTGCTTGATAAAACTAAGCAAAACACTTTCATCAAGAGCCGACACCGCATTGAACGAGTTATCATTGCCCTTGATGTATCCACCCTCCGACGAACACAAAAACGCCTCAATGGCTTCTTCTAATTTGATTTCTTTATGGTTAAATTGACTCATTGAATTCATCATAAATTGTTTTAAACATGGTAAAATCCGACTTAAAGTCATTAATATCAGGATCCGTATCAACCATTTCAGGAGAACTATGTGCTTCTGTAAAACGGCAACATCTTTCAAAAATCTGATTTAATTCATCTTTTCTTTTATCGATTAGATGACCTTTTACTTTTTGAAAGTTAGTCATACTTACATTAGATTGGTATCTTTTGACAACATCTTGAAAAATTTTTTGCTCCACTAGTAACTCAATAGTTGAACGCAAACAAGAATATAAATAACGCAAATATTCTACCGTTATTATCGATGTTGAAACATTCAATTTAGAATTAATTTCAGAAACTCGCCTTTTTACATTATTTTTCAGGTTAGAATTCTCTTTTATTACACCTGAATACATAGAATTATTTTGAGTTTCTATAAAAGAAGATTCTTTTGATTTCGTGTAAATACAATTAAAAAGCAAAATATTGTGTGTAAAAAGAATAACCTGACGCTCATAAGAAAGTTTTATTAGTCGATCCGCTACTAATTCAATTATTCTATGATCAAGACTATTAACTGGGTCGTCAAAGATTACAGGAGCATTCGTAGCATTAAGTTCAACTTCCGCAAGAAATTCTGCAAGAGAAATTGCTTTTGTTTCTCCCTCACTTAATATATCCGAAATAGGATAAGATTTCTCTAAAGTTTGTTCTACTTTTGTTGTTCCTTTTGTAGCAGAAAAGTTTATTGTAATAGGAATTGAATCTTTTCTTAGAAATTTCAATTCTTCCATTAGTTTACTTTCAAATTTTTTAATAACAAGTTCAGAGTTTGCCTCATTAAGTTTAGTGCTTAAAGATTTTGTACTCAATGCTGTTTTAGCTTTTCGTAAAGATGCAACATACCTTAAATTATTTATAAAATTAGTAAGAACATTCTTATTCTTTTTATATACCAGTTTGTCTTCTAATTCGTTTATTTCTTTTTCTATAGAAGCGACTTTAGTAGAGATATTTTTAGATAAATCGTTTAGTGCATTGATTTGTTCTGAAAGATTTTCTTTTTTTTCTTCAAGTAGTTTATCTATATTTGAAAAATCAAATTTCTGAATTTGAATTTCTTTATTATCAATTACAACACTTTTTATATTTTTTGAAAAATTAATTAACTCAGTAAGTTCAAATGGCACAATATTATCTCCCTTATTTTCAGCCATTTCTTTTTCTTCAAATATAGGATATTTGAAAGAAAAATCACATGACAATTGAGAGAAATTTCTTTTTATTTCTAAAATTTTACCTTGGATAGTAGATATCTCTTTGTTTCTTGTTGAATTTAATACTTTTCTATAATCTTGTATTAACTTGCGTGCAGAGGAATCTCTTAATGGTTGTCTACAAAATATACATAACTCCTCATCTTTATCTCTAGGATAAAGATCATTTTTATCAAATTGTTTAATATATTTCTCTGCTGATTCTATAAATGATAGAAATTCTTTTGAATTGTAAAGCTCTACTCCCTTTTCTTCTGCTATTGTTGATATAGATGATTCAGAGTCTTTTTTTAATGATAGTAGCTTGTCATTTAATTCATCAAATTTTTCAATATTGCCAATCGTTACAAAATCTTTAATTGCTTGCTTGTTAGAAATTAATTTTTCGATCTCGGATTGTCCAATTCGCAAATTTCTTAATCTTTCATTTAATGCACTTAAATTTAAGCCTCCTTTTTGTTGGATAAGAGATTTTAGTTTTTGGGAATCAGCTTCCTCATCAAAATTAGACAATTCATTTAAAATGTCTATTGTAAGATTATGAGGATAAGTGAAATAATATTCATGTTGTTTAGTTCCACTATGTAAAGAATCAGATATTTCTGGTTTGGTTGATAAAGAAATTATTTTGTTATCAATGAGTTTTTCAATTTTTCCTAATTCAGATGATAGAATTGAAAATAAATGAAAACCTGCTGGTGTTATCATAATTTCGCGTTTGGTGCTAGTAGAGATACCAACGCTCTTGCTGTCATATATAGAAATTGAATTTAAATCTTCTATCGTATTTCCTATCCATTCAAAGGATTTTTCTTCTCCATTTATCGTACAATTAATTGTTGCATGCAATTGAGGATTATCATTTGAGAAAATATTAGGATATATTTTTAAATCTTTACTTTTATCATAACAATATCCTAAAGACTTGAATATTCTACTATACCCAGATTTACCTGTCCCATTTTGACCATAGACGACAGTTAATTTATCCGAAAAATTAATGGTTTGGTCGGGAGATAGTTTATTAACTCCTTTCACATTCGAGAGAGATTTTATAGTAACGCTATTTATCTCATTCGCATTAAAATTATATTTCTTTGTTTCTAATTTAGGTAAATTATTATTTAATCCTAAACTTTTTTCTAGATAAGAATAAATTTTATTTCTATCATCATCGGTAATGTCATCTTCTTTAGATATTACCATATCTAAGAGTAATGATGCCCATTCTCCTTTGTTTTCAGCCCATTCTGAAAGGAAATCTATAATTTGACGTTTGTGGATCGTTTCGCTTTTCATATGACTAAAAAATCGTTCTCTTTCCTGTTACGCATTCAAAGATAAGGGATTTTTTATATGCGTCAAGTTTTTCTATTAAATTTTGTTTTTTATTGATAGTTAAATCAATTTCATCGCATTTTCCATTTAGAAACATTAAAATTTCTTTTTGTTTGGAAATTGGAGGAATTGGAATCTCCATATTATTATACTTGTTTGCTCCTATATTTTGTATCGTTGCTTGGATGAAAATCCTCGATTTCCATTCAAAGTAACAGGAAGAAAGAGAATAATATATAAAGAACTTTGGTAACATTTGAATAACATCCATACGCGCTCGTATTAAATACCCTGCAAATGCACACCTTCCAAAATCTGATTTATATATAAAAGTTTTTCCAACTGTTGCTCCACTTCTTGCTAATAGAATATCGTCATTTTGGAGAATGTAGTCTTTTGCTTTATCTTCTGGCAGTGATTGAGGCGAGTCATCACGAAGAGATTGCTCGTCTTTAATATCTGTAATCCTAATGTATCTAGGTTTATTTTCATCAAATAGAATACCACTTTCATTTGCGCCATAAGTTAATGACTCTTTCAATAGCGTTTTCAATTTTTTAACTTCCCAATGGGTTGGGATATCGCCGAGGTAGTCTATGCCGCTGGGTTTGAGAGGGGTGGATTTGTTGAGACCTTTGGTGACGGTTTCGGAAATTAGCGATTGTTTATAGGCTTTAAGTTTTTCGATACTTTCTTTCTGTTTCTCGATAGTTTTATCAATCTCGCCACACTTTTCATCCAAATAATCCGCTATCTTTTGCTGAGTTTGATGTGGAATATCAAATGTAGGAATATTCAATAAATCCTTTGCATTTAATGCACTTCTAACTCCATCTCCACCAAGATGATTGAATATTTCATTATGCCATAATGACAAGAAATAATAATGATAAAACCTATTATCTATACTATAATTTTGTAAAACAATGTAAGCAGGAGATACCATTCCTTCTTCAAAAGGGCATAATCCGACTCGACTCGTATTTATATTTTCTAAATCTATTAGTTTAAATACTAATTGATTTTTTCTTAAATACTGGTAGCCATCGAATTGTTGAGGTTGTAAACCTTCTGCATCATCTTTTCGTCTTTTTATTACGCCATTTAATGTTAAAGCAAGTCTTTCTATTGAGGCAGAGTTTTCTCTAACAATTTCTTTTATATTGTGAAAAATCCTACCTGTTTTTACAATCTTCCAATCATCAGGAATATCGCCAATCCACTCTATGCCACTTGGTTTCATGCTTACTCAAAAATCCTTTCCAATGAATCTTTGAGTTCTGCTTCTATTTGTAGAATGTCTTTCAGCAAATCGGCTGCTGGAGTTGGTGGTGTGTATTCATAAAAATAGCGTGTAAATGGAATTTCGTAACCGATTTTTGTTTTGCTTTCGTCAATCCAAGCGTCAGGTGCGTATGGCAAAACTTCACGTTTCATATATTCGGCAACGTCTTCTGAAAGTGGGATATTTTCGGTATCGCGCAGTTTCGGATCTGGCTGAGGTTTACCTTTCTTCAAAACGGGCTTGCCTTTTTCATCTTTCAATGGGCGTTCTACAACAACTTTGCGGTATCCAAAATCTTCATTTTTGAAAATTTTGCTAATCTTGGTTTCTTTAAAATCGCCATAGATTTTTGTGATTTCTTCGATCGCAGATTTTGGAATATCGTTACGCTTATTGCCGAGACTCTTTCGGCGTTTTTCGTAGAGTCCGTTTGCATTGATAAGTTGAACTTTGCCAATGCGACGTTTATCCTTATTATTACTCAACACCCAAATATATGTTGCAATGCCTGTGTTATAAAAGATGTCGTTAGGCAAGGCAATGATAGCTTCAAGCAAATCGTGTTCTAAAATATATTTACGGATATTACTTGGTCCACTTCCAGCATCACCAGTGAAAAGTGGTGAACCATTATGAACTATCGTTGCTCGACTACCTCCTTCTTCAATAGGTTTCATCTTTGCCACTGCATTCGACAAAAACAACATCTGACTATCGCCAATTGCTGGCAAGCCCATAAAGAAACGTCCACCTTCCTCTTTGCCAATCTTAGATTCTTTCTCAACTTTTGATTTCTCGTTCTTCCATTCTCTGCCAAATGGAGGATTCGATATAATGTAGTTGAATGTTTGGTTTGGAAATTGATCGTCTGAAAGAGTATTGCCATTGCGTATAAGACTATCGTCCTCGCCCTTAATTAGCATATCTGCCTTTGCAATCGCAAACGTTTCATCGTTTATTTCTTGCCCAAAACAAAGTAATCGGGCTTCGGAATTGTGGCTTTTTATGTACTCGTTTGCAATGGTCAACATACCTCCCGTTCCACAAGCAGGGTCGTAAATTGTGCGAGCGTCGTTTTTCGATAAAATGGCGTCGTCAAAATTCAAAAGAATATGTACCATAAGTTCGATAACCTCTCTTGGCGTATAGTGCTGACCAGCGTCTTCATTATGGCTTTCCGAAAATTTACGAATAAGTTCTTCAAAAATATAACCCATTTCAATATTGCTTACGCGTGATGGATACATGTCTGCCTTTTCCGTAGCAAATTCTTGCAAAACTGTAAAAAGCAAATTGTGTTCGCGAAGGGTCGGGAGCTCGTTTTTCTGGAACTTGAATTTCTCAATAATATCGCATACATTCTGCGAAAAACTGTTCAAGTATGACGCAAAATTGTCATCAATATTATCTGGATCATCAAGCAATGTGCGAAGTGTAAATTTACTCGTGTTATAAAAAGGTTGCTTCGAGGCTTGGCGAAGAAGATGATCACGCATAGTGTCGTTATCCATTTTGCCGTACTTTTCGTAGGCAACAAGTACATCGGCCTTTGTGTCTTCCAAAATAGAATCAAAACGCTTTATGACCGTAAGTGGCAATATAACTTTGCCATACTCGTGTGGTTTGTAAACACCTGTGATTTTGTCGGCAATCGCCCAAATTAAATTTGCCTTGTTCGAAACTTTACTGCTTAAATCCATTTCTTACACCTTTTATATACCTAAAATAACCAAACTAAATTCTATAAAAAAAGGTAATAAAATCATAAAATTTATCAAGCCTATTATTGATTAAAGCACCTGTTCAATACTCTTAAAAGAGACTAAAAATGGCATATTTTCAGCCACAGACCAAAGCAAAAATGTTAACATATCCCTAAAACGTGCGTTTATTAGACAAGCAAAATTTTGATAAAAGAGCCCTAAAAAACAGGCAAAATAGCACATTTTCAGTGTCGTAAGTTGTTGATAAAAATTTACCACTTGTCCAACAGGAAGGGCTGATTTTTGTGAAATTTGGTGTTTTTCAAGTGAGTGTTGGACGGTCTTATCACGCAAGGGTGGTAAATGGGCAAAAGTCTGCAAATCCCGAATTTTCAGGCATTAGGCACAAAAAAATGGAGGAAATTTAACACTGGTGCGTATTAAATTTCCTCCACGGAGAGAGAGGGATTCGAACCCTCGGTGGGCTTTTGACCCACACGCGATTTCCAATCGCGCACGTTCGGCCACTCCGTCACCTCTCCTTCGGTTTTTATATGCGAACTTCTCCGCATATTTTTATCAAGCAAACCACTTTCTCGTTTTTTTGCGGCAAGTCAATATTATTTCGCTTTTTTTCGCTTTTATTTCTCAGGATTCTTATCCGCTTCCCCTAACTTATATTTACGGCATCTTTCCCATTTTTCAATTTTACGTTGAAGATTCGTTTTTTATCTCCATCATCTCGCATTTCGATGAATAATAAATTATCACAGTTTAATCTTATTCAGGATTTTCTCTTTTCCCTCCGCAATGCGGGTTCAAAATATTCTCTCGATAGAATTTCCGCGTTTTGCTCCGCTCTCGGCAATCCGCAAAATTTTTACCCAAAGATTCATGTTGCCGGCACAAACGGCAAAGGTTCCGTATGTGCGATGTTGGAGCGCATATTGCGCAATTCTTTTGACAATGTCGGAATGTTCACTTCGCCGCATTTGACATATCTCGGCGAGCGAGTGCAAATAAACCGCATTCCGATTCAAAAAGGCGAGCTTGCGGATTACGCCGCAAATCTTCGCAAAATTGCCGATTCGATATTCAATCCCCACGATTTGCCCGCTTATCCGTCTTTTTTCGAATTTATGACGGCGCTTGCCTTCCTCTACTTTCGCAAAAAAAACGCGGATTGCGCAGTTATAGAAGTCGGACTCGGCGGACGTCTCGATTCCACCAATATCGTTACTCCCGAGATTTCCGTAATCACTTCAATCGGGCTCGACCATATTCAGATGTTGGGGTCTTCAATTTCCCAAATAGCGGGCGAAAAAGCCGGCATTATAAAACAGGGCGTTCCCGTCGTATGCGGATTTCTTCCCGACGAGGCGATTGCGGTTGTCGAGAAAACTGCCGCGCAAAAAAATGCGCCCATTTTCAAGGCAGCCGATTATTTTAAGTCCGACGAGCTTCTGCCAAAAACTTCCCTTTACGGATATTACCAACGTCGCAACGCGGCCACGGCGTCATTGTGCGCCGAAGTTTTGCGTCGCCGCGCTCTCGAAGGCAAGGCATCTCCGGCGTTTGCCAAGCTTGTTCCCGACGCAGTGTCCGAGTCCCTAAAAGACGTTTCGTGGGCTGCGCGTTGGCAGAAGATAAATTTGGCAAACGGCGCTACTCTTATTCTCGACGCCTCGCACAACGAAGAGGGCGCGCGCACTCTCGAAAGCAATCTTCTTTCCGAGAATTTTGGCGGCAGGCGGCCGACAATCGCCGTAGGCGTCTTGGGCGAAGAGCGTGCCGTTCCGCTATTGAAGGTTGTTGCGAAATATGCGGGCAGGATAATTTTGCTTGTTCCCGACCAGCCGCGCGCTTTGGGGTTTTCCGCGTTGAGAAAATGTCTGGGAGACTGCAAAGTCGAAGTCGTGGAGGCCAATGTGTCCGACATCTTCAAGTCGGGAAATGTTTGCTCCGCCGTCGGAAAAGGCGAAACGATAATTTCGACCGGCTCTATCTATCTTGCCGGCGAGGTTCTTGCCGCGCTCGACGGTTCTTCGGCCGACAACCTTCAGGATATTCCTTACAGATAAGGGGCTTCTAAAAATCGGTTTTTTAAAAATTGTTAAGCAGATACGCTTGTTCTTTGTCTCGTCAAATAACCGATTATCCTCCTTGAAAAATGCGAAAACTCCGCTCGAAATAAGCCGAACAACAAATAAGCGCCAATTTTTAGAAATCCCCTTAAATTTTATTTGCTTGAGAATCGTTATTTTATCCTTAGCATTTTACATAGATTACAAGGATATATATGAGGATTTTTTGGAGGATTTTTCTATTCTTTTCGGCGTATTTGCCTATTTGGCATTTTCAGCTTTATGCGGAAATGTTGCCGGAAGCAAAGAACCCTGCCGAAAATCCGCCCGCGGCGCAGAAGGCCGATAAATCGAAACCGTCCTCGGACGGCGGAAAATCGGCCGTCGCGCAAAAGAAAAGCGGACGGTCGGAATCCCGCGATAAGCTTAGGGAAAACAAGGCCGCCGCCCGCGAAGCCTCTAAAAAACGCGATGCGCAGGCAAAAAACAACGCGCAGAATGTCCGCGAACCCTTGTCTCCGTATGAAACCGATTCGGCGGAGTTTGTCGTCGCCAATAAAATCGACGAAATCGTCTTGCGCAATTTGAAATTGCGCGGGCTTAAACCGGCAAAACTCTCGTCCGACGCCGTATTTTTGCGCCGCGTTTATATCGACGCAACCGGCACCGTTCCCGACGAGCAAAAGGCGCGCGCGTTTCTCGCCGACAAGGCGGGCGACAAGCGCGGCAAGCTTATAGAATCCCTGCTGAACTCCGAGGCTTACGCCTTGCGTATGACTCAGCGTTTCGGGGATATGCTCAAAATAAAGGCCGAATTTCCCATAAATCTGTGGCCGAATGCCGCGCAGGCGTATTCGCGTTTTATTCTCGACTCTTTCAGAAAAAACATACCCTACGATGTTACCGTCAGAAAAATACTGACTTCCGAAGGCAGTAATTTCCGCGCGGGAGAAGTCAATTTTTTCAGGGCTATGCAGGCGAAAAATCCGCAGTCCGTGGCCGCGAGCGCGACCCTCGCCTTTATGGGAATCCGCTACGAAAAATTATCGGAGGTCGCCAAGGGCAACATGGCTGCATTTTTCGAGCGTATCGCCTACAAATCAACCAAGGAATGGAAAGAGGAAATAGTCTTTAACGACCCTTCCAAGCGCGCGCCATTTGTCGGCTTTTATCCCGACGGCAATCCTGTTACCCTTTCGCCATCGGAAGATCCGCGTGGCGCGTTTGCAAATTGGCTGACCAAAAAGGGCAATCCGTATTTTTCAAGGGCGATTGCAAACAGAATGTGGTACTGGCTTTTCGGACAGCCGATAGTGTCGCCTGTCGACGAAATGTTCGCCTCCAATCCGCCCGCCAACGGAGAGTTGCTTGATTATCTTGCGGGCTATTTGGAGGCGTCGAATTTCGATTTGAAAAAGCTTGCCTCGCTGATTTTAAATTCCCGCATATACCAGCAGTCTCCGATTCCCCAATGCCGTCCCGAAGATGCGAAAAAATATTTTGCCGTTTATCCGACCCGCAGAATCGACGCCGAGGCTCTCATAGACATAATCTGCAAACTGACTTCCACGGCGGAAGTATACGAAAGCACCACTCCCGAGCCTTACACAAAATTTCCCGCAGGAGAAAGCGCCGTCGCGCTGCCGGACGGAAGCATCACAACCTCCTTTCTCGAATTGTTCGGCAGGCCTTCGCGCGATACGGGATTGGATTCGGAAAGGGTAAACGCGCCTTCGGCTTCGCAAAAACTGCATATGATAAACTCGTTTCATATTCGGACGAAATTGGAAAACGGCTCCTCGATGCAGGCGCTTTACAGGCGCGGCGGCCTGAAATTTTTGGAGGGCGCGTATTTGACGATATATTCCCGATATCCCACTTCGTCGGAGTGCGGGCGATTTCAGCTTTTATGGGAAAAGCGCGCAAAACGCGACAAACATTGGAACCATTATATCGATACGGCTTGGGCGCTGCTCAATTCGGAAGAGTTTGTAAACAACCATTAGCAATATGAAAAGACGTCAGAATAAAAATAAAATATCGAGACGTGGATTCTTGTCCGACATCTCGAAAACGGCCTTTATGGCGGCTTCCGTTTCGTGCGTTTCGCTTTTGGAAAGACCTTTATGCGCGCGTCAAGCCGATGCGCCGAAGCGTCCGCAATCTTTCGGCAAGGCCAAGGCGGTGATTCAGCTTTGGCTTTGGGGCGGGCCGTCGCATCTCGACACTTTCGACCCCAAGCCCGATGCGGGCTACGACTATTGCGGGCCCCTCGCCAATCCGATATCAACGAATGTCGACGGAATTAGAATAGGGCAGCTGTTGCCGAACCTTGCCAAATGCGCCGACAAATATTCCATCTTGCGTTCCGTGTCGCACGGACAAAACGCGCACGAAACGGCGGCTTATCTTACGCAAACCGGAAGAATGCCCGGACGCTACGTCTATCCTTGCGCGGGGGCGGTTGTTTCAAAATTTAAAGGCTACGACGCCGGCTATTCAAAAATGATTCCGCCGTACATCGTTATGACTTCGCCGCAGGGCAGATTTTCGGAGTCGGGATTTTTAGGCACGAAATACAAGCCGTTTGCGACGGGCGGGGATCCGTCAAGAGTTCCCTTTGAGGTTGAGGGAATAGTTGCGAGGGGCATTCCGCGTTCCCGTCAGGAAATCCGCAAAGAGATTTTGAAATCCACCGACACGTTCAGCGCGGCGATGTCTTCAAGCGGATATTTGAAACAGTCCGACGAGGCGGTCGAGCAGGCGTACAATCTTGTTCTCGGAGACGCCGGACAGGTTTTCGACATTTCCAAAGAGCCGGAGTCAATCCGTCAGGAGTACGGGCGCGACCGCTTTGCCAATTCCTGTCTGATAGCAAGACGGCTTGTCGAATACGGAGTCCCTTACATAACGATAAATTACGGCGGCTGGGATACACACAAGGGGCATTTCGAGGCAATGGGCAGAATGCTTCCCTCGACCGACCGTGCGGTCGCGGCTTTGATAAACGACCTCCACCGCCGCGGGCTTTTGGATTCCACGATAGTCTGGATGACCGGAGAATTCGGCAGAACGCCGAAAATCGACTGGGCTCCGCCTTATTGCGGCGGGCGCGGACACTGGGGCAACGCCTTCTCGCAACTTATAGCGGGCGGGGGTTTTAAGGGCGGCGTTGTCGTGGGAAAGACCGACGACAAGGGGGCGGAAGTTGCCGAACGTCCGATTTCCCCGGGCGATGTCATCGGCAGCATTTATTCAAATCTCGGAATTGATCCCGACGCAACCCTCACAACGCCGCAGGCCGATGTTGTGCGCATCGTTCCCGACAAACCCGAAGAGGGCATAGTTTCGGGCGGGCTTCTTGCCGAAATAATGTAAGCTATGAAATGTTTAAAAATAATATTTTTTGTCTTTTTGGGTCTGCTTTCCGAATTCGGTTTTGCGCAGGAGTCGAATTCGCCGAATATAGCGTATGTATATCCGGCGGGGGGACAGCGCGGAAGCACGTTTAGAATGCTTATCGGTGGCAGCAAGTTCAAGGACGTGGACGGTGTATTTTTCGGCGGCGACGCCATATCGGCAAAAATCGTCGAGCTTACGATACCGTTTACCGAAGGGCAGCGCGCCCAGTTGCGAATGAAGCTGGAAAAAGAATATATACTGGCCAATCCCGGAACAAAGGAAAAGATTGAGGAAATGGGAAGGGAGGGTCAGGCGTTTCTGCGCAAGAAGACGATGGAAATTCCCGAAAACCGCGAGAAGATGAACGAGGCGGACGCCTCGGAATATCTGAGGGTTGTTTCGTCGGACGCCCTTGCCGAAACTCTCGAAATCGAAGTTACGATAGCGCAAAACGCGCCCCTCGGCGAGTATTCGGTGATGATAATGGGGCCAAACGGAATATCGAATCCTGCAAAATTCCTCGTTTCCGACCTGCCCGAAAAATCGAAAGTTTCGCTTAGAAAAACCGCATACGACCGCGCAAGAACAAAGGAATATTGGGGGCGGGCGGTTTCGCGTTCGCGTTGGGGCAGGGTCTTTGTAACGCCCGAAAACAACGAGCCTATCGATGTCGAGCTTCCGGTTATAGTCAACGGTCAGATAACCGAGGGGAACACCGACTTTTGGCGTTTTAAAGCCAAAAAGGGGCAAAAGATTGTAATGTCGGTTTGGGCGCAATCGCTGCTGCCGTACATTTCCGACGCCGTTCCGGGCTGGTTTCAAACCGTGTTGAAAGTGCGCGATTCCAAGGGAAAGGAAATAGCATATAACGACGATTTCCACCACCGCCCGGACTCCTATCTCGTTTTCGACGTTCCCGCGGACGGGGAATATTGCGTCGAAATTTTCGACGCCGTCCATAGGGGGCGCGAGGATTTTGTCTACCGAATGCTGATAGGCGAAGTTCCGTTTATAGAGTCGATATTCCCGCTCGGCATAAGTGCCGGTGAGAAATGCGAAGTTGAATTGACGGGGGTAAATTTAAAATCGGACAAAACGAAAATTTTGCGCTCGTCTTTTGGCGAATTCGAATTTGAAAGCGACGCTGCATACCACAACAGAATCCCGCTTGTGGCGGGAAACAAATCCGCGGTATTGTCGTCGGCCGAACAGGCCAGACGGGATTCAAGGGAATACGGCGGCGCCGCGCAGCAAATCAAAATTCCCTCTATTGTGGACGGCAGAATTTTCAAGAAGGGGCAGACCGACATCTTCAAATTCAATATGGTTCACGGCAACAAAATAGTAGTGGAGACGTTCGCCCGCCGCCTCGACTCGCCGCTCGACTCCTATCTCGTCCTGACCGACGCCAACGGAAAAATATTGGCGCATTCCGACGACTTCGAGGATTTGTCCTACGGCAACGTGACCCACCACGCCGATTCGCGCATAGAGTTCACCGCGCCTGCGACGGGCGAATATTTTTTGCGCCTGTCCGACGCCTCCGACAAGTTCTCGATGTCGCATTCGTACAGGCTTGTCCTGAACGGCGGCATGGGCGATTTCGCGGTTGTGGCCAATCCGAGCACCGTCAATATGAGAAAAGGCGGAAGCGCATCGATAAAATTGAAGGCATTCAGGCGCAACGGGTTTAAATCGCCAATCACGGTCGAGCTTAAAAATCTTCCCAAAGGCTGGAAATATTGCGGCGGAAAAATCGGCGGAGACTCCGACGAGGGGGAAATAATTATAACGTCTTCGCCCGACACTAAAAAAAGAATATCTACATTCCGCGCGACGGCGACGTCCTCTCGGGGCGGCGAAAAAATATCGCGTCGGGTGTTGCCCTGCGAAGATATGATGCAGGCGTTTTATTACCGCCATTACGTTCCTTTCGACGCCTTTTACGCCGTGTCCGGAAATGACGGCGACTACTTGAAATGGTTTGAAAGCATGAAAATCGAACCTCCAAAGGAAACGGTTTACATTCCCGCGAACGGAAAAAAATCCGTCCGCATAGCGGCGTTTACGATGCGCCAAAGCAGGCGTGTTGCGGGGGCCGTCTCGGGAACGGACAAAGTTTCCGCGGAATCGTTCTATTGCGACAAAAAGAATTTTTACGCGGTGCTTAAAGCGAATCCGCAAACCTCGAAAATCGGCGACAAAGGGGAATTCAATCTTGCCGTAAATATGAAGGTCGGCAGAAAGCTTTTCAATGTGGACAGGGTTCCCGCCATAAAATTCGAGATTGAATTCC
>JABLTK010058066.1_pt1 | contig 34091 bp, 35 predicted proteins | sample 7160131 | NCBI WGS metagenome assembly JABLTK01 (sample SAMN14651221, study PRJNA627086) | human gut metagenome | isolation source: feces | host: Homo sapiens
AAACGCAGAAGCATATGGACCGATTACTCAAGGCATAAAGAAGCCGGCCGCCAAACTCTCTATATAAAAAGTATTGCTTCCATTTGCAATCATAAACTCTCCTTCTGTAGAGCTAATTGTAATCTTCATGTTTTTTACAGCCTTATCTTTACTTGTGTTTTTAAATCTAAATGTAAAAGTTATAACATCGCCAGCAACAATATTTGCAGGGTTTGTACCATAAGATTCAATAATTATCTTAGGTTTACCAGAAGTTGTATCTGCAGTTTCGTTTTTGCTTAAAACATTCATTATGTATAAAACCTTTTCCTCTGTGTACTTAGTAGAATTATCACTACCAGTATATGTGATTGTTGCACCTATTGTATTTGTTCCTTTTGGAATCTTTGAAGATGCAATCATAGAAAAAGTTAAAGTTACGGATTTTTTAGCAGGAATATTTCCAACATATACAAAATCATTTCCATCAACAGGAATAAAGCCATCTACACCAAGTCCTGTAAGTTTTACGTATGTATCTTTAGCATCGATTCCACCAATATTATTAACATTAAATCTTAAAGTAAAGTTTGAACCGGCATTGATTTTATCAGGCTCAGTTATAATATTATTAACCGTAATAATTGGAACGACCTTTTCTTTAGTTACCTTAAAATAAGCAACTCTATCTCTCGAATAAACTACATCGGATGTGTTTTTATATTCTACTTTAAACTTAATTTCATATACACCAATCTTAGCATCATCTTTCACTTTAAAACTAAAACTTGCTGTATTAGTAGCTTCACGTCTTAAATTCTTTTTCGATTCATATACAACAGGTCTTTCATATACTAAAGGTACATCATCAAAACTTGGAGTAATTCTAATGTCACATGCTGTGTACTGCGAATCATTTTTATAATCAAACGTAAGATTTAAATTACCACCAGCTTCTACTTCCGGTATTTTAACTTGTTCTATAAATATAATATTTGGTTCTCTTGGCTTTGATTCATTATCAGAACCATCACTATAACCCCTATTATATCCATCATTATAACCTTCCTGATATCTATCTCCACTCCCAGCAGCATAAACAAAACTACAAAATACCATACTAACCAATAAACATATACTAATTAATCTTTTCATCTTCCTTTACCTCCACTATTTTTTCAATATGTCCATCATGTATATGAACAATCTTATTTGCGTACTGTGCAATACTTTCATCGTGCGTTACCATTACAATCGTTTGATTATTTTCTTTTGACATCTGTTTGATTAATTCCATTATCTCCTTAGAAGTCTTACTGTCTAAGTTTCCAGTAGGCTCGTCTGCAAACACAATTTCAGGATTACTAACAAAAGCTCTTGCAATACCAACCCTTTGCTGCTGACCACCACTCATTTGATTTGGTCTATGCTTAAGTCTGCTTCCGAAGACCTACCTTTATTAGCATATCCTTTGCCTTCTTATTTCTTACACTAACCTTTTCTTCTTTAAATATAAGTGGCAAAGTTACGTTTTCCAATGCCGTATATGACGAAATTAAATTATACGATTGAAAAACAAATCCCAAATATTTTTGCCTAAACTTTGCTAATTGATGTTCTCCCATTTTTCCAATATTTTTGCCTTTTATAAAAATCTCTCCTTTAGTAATATGCTCTATGCCTGCCATAAGATTTAATAAAGTAGATTTACCAGAACCAGAACTACCAAGCAAGCAACAAAAATCACCCTTATTTATAGTAAAACTTACGTTATCCAAAGCCAAAACTCGTTCATTACCAACTTTATAAATTTTCGTAACATTTTTTACTTCAATAATACTCTCCAAAATCACACCTCTTTTACAAACCAACTATATCGACAATATTATACATCCATACAAAATATTAGACAATATTCATCTTACAAAAGTTTCGCTTTTTAGAAAATTTTGTTATTTCTTAAAATCTGATTTGGATAAATGCTATGATAATACTTTTAGTAGCGTTTTTTGTCAAGGTGGAGATGGCGAAGCCATACTACCTTGACAAAACCTAGCGGATAAAAGTTTTATCATAGCATTTATCCAAACCAGATTTTAAGAAATAACAAAATTCCATTTACAATACTATGTACAACTATCATATTCTATGAAAAAAGCAATAAAAAACCTTGGACAACTTTTTAAAAGTCCAAGGTCTAAAGTTTTATCTCAATTCACTTCTATTTTCTTTTATAACTGCAAGCTTATCTTGAAGATTTGCTTCAAGTTCAGCTAAAATTTCATCAGCATACTTTTTTGTGCCATCAATCAAATCCTTTGAAAAAGCATTTGCACTATCTATAATCTCAGCCTTTTGCTCATAAGCCTTTTTAGTGATTTCATGTTCATCAATCATAGAAATAATTTTATTTTCAGCTTCTTTAATAAGCTGATTAGCTTCCTTTTGAGCATCAACCAAAATCTTTTGTCTTTCTTCTTTTACCCATTTTGCTTGTTTCAATTCATCAGGTAACTTTAGTCTTATTTCTTTAACTACATCTATTAATTCGTCTCTATCTACAAGAGATTTCTTTGTTAGTGGTATACTAGCACTTTTATTAAGCATCTCTTCAATGGTTTCTAGTAATGATAGAACTTCCATACAGTTTTACCCCTTTCGTATAAATAAACTCAAAATATTTCTTCCGTATCTTTTGTAGTTAAATTTTTCATACCCTAAAATTTCGTCAGGCACAATTTCATTTGTATCAGTCTCTAATACAATAATTCCATCGTCACTTAATATATCAGCCTCATAAAGTCTTGTAATTGCATCGATACCCATTTCTCTATTATATGGTGGATCTACATAAATAACATCAAATGACTTAGGTTTCATTTTATTTATCGCTTTTTTATAATCTGTATTATAAACTTCCGCTAATTCAGAAAACTTAGCTTTTTCGAGATTTTTCTTAATCACTTGCGTGCACTTAGAATTTAAATCAACAAACATAGCCGAAGCAGCACCTCTACTTAGTGCTTCTATACCAATCGCTCCACTTCCTGCAAATAAATCTAAAAATCTGGAATCTGGTATATAATTCATTAAAATACTAAATAATGCTTCTCTGACAACATCTCTTGTAGGCCTAGTTGAATCTCCTTCAATCGTCTCAAGTGTTAGCCCTCTAGCCTTTCCAGCAACAACACGCATATAATCCCTCTTTCATACCTATATTTTAATATATTTTTCAGATTTGTCAATATTTGTAACAGAATTGTAACATTTTATATAAACTATGTAAAGTCAAATTTATTAATAAATGTAAAAAACATATTACTTATCCAGCCTTAAAAACTATACGATAACAAGAGGTCAGTATGCTAAACGTCTTATCGCACAAACGAAACAGAGGCAGTAAATAAATTACTGTCTCCGTTATCATCAAAAGACTACCCTTCTGCTTGCAGTCTATTTAAAGTACATCTTCTTGTTTGAATCGCACCAACAGAACGTTCAATTAAAGCAGAAAGTAAAGAGTCTGTAATCTTATGCTCTAGTACAAGAGCATCTTCCTCCTTCGTCCAAATCTTCCTTTCGTACTTGTGAGCAGTTCTTCCATAGTATCTCTTCATCTGTTCCCGCTTAGTCTTCTTGTACCGCTCCATATTAGAGTAATGCTCTCTACGGTTAGACACTAACAAACTCCTCCTCTATGATTAATAATATTACATTTTAATCTTAATCAAATGTCCATCTCAACCCAACCACATAATATAACAATTACACTTTTTTGTCAAATTTTTTAGTAAAACTTCTCCTATGTATCGGAGTAAGTCCATGTTCTTTTATTGCTTCGACATGAACTTTTGTGCCGTAGCCTTTGTGCTTTTCAAAACCGTATTCAGGATATTCTTTATCATATTCTCTCATCATTCTGTCCCTTGTAACTTTAGCTATTATTGAAGCTGCTGCTATTGAAATGCTTAATGCATCTCCTTTTATAATAGGCAAGTATGGAATTTTATCAGTATCAACTTTTTTCTCTGCATCGATGAATATAAAGTCTGGCTTTACTTGTAAATTTTCTATCGCTTCATGCATTGCAAGTCTTGTTGCTTCTAAAATGTTTATCTCATCTATCACATTATTGTCCTTTATCCCAACTCCCCAAGCAATAGCATTTTCTATTATATCATCATATAGTTTTTCACGTTTCTTTTCAGAAAGTTTTTTTGAATCATTAACACCTTCTATAAGACAACCCTTTGGCAATATAACTGCAGCTGCAACAACAGGTCCTGCAAGTGGTCCACGTCCTGCTTCATCTATTCCAGCAATTAAATTATATCCTTTTTCAAAATACTCTTTTTCAAATTTACTAAGTTCTATTAGTCTTTCTTCCTCTTTTTCTTTCATAAGTAATAATCTCCCTTTAAGAAAAGGGGACGGATAAAAATTTCACGTCTCCTTTTGCTCTTTTAAAATTTATTTTTCTTCATTCTTCTTTTCTGGTAAGTCAAGTTTAATATGTACATCTCTAAGTTGCTCTGGGAATACAGAAGATGGTGCACCCATAAGTAAATCTCTAGCTTTACTGTTTTTAGGGAACGCAATAACTTCTCTTATGCTATCTTCTTTTGCAAGAAGCATTACCATTCTGTCAAGTCCAGGAGCACAGCCTGCGTGTGGTGGTGCACCATATTGAAACGCATTATATAAAGCTGGGAATTTAGCTTCTACATGCTCTCTTGTGTATCCAGCTATTTCAAAAGCTCTTTCCATTATTTCAACATCATGATTTCTAACAGCACCAGAAGCAAGCTCGTATCCATTACATACCAAGTCATATTGATATGCATATATATCTAATGGATGCTTTGTATTTAAAGCTTCTAAGCCACCTTGAGGCATTGAGAATGGGTTATGGTTAAATTCAATTTTACCTTCGTCATCTTCTTCATACATTGGAAAATCTACAATCCAACAGAATTTATAACAATCTTTTTCTAATAAATCTAAACGCTTGCCAAGTTCAATTCTTATTAATCCTGCAAGCTTTTCTACTTTCTTTTCGTCGTCAGCCATAAAGAATATTGCATCTCCTGCTTTTGCAGACTCCAAAAGCTTTGCTTTTGCTTCTTCGCCTATAAATTTAGAAATACCAGCAGATAAACTTAAATCTTCTTCAACTTTAACATAAGCAAGTCCCTTTGCTCCTCCTTCTGTTACAGCAAATTCACTCATTTTATCAAAGAATTTTCTTGTTTCACTAGCACATCCAGGAACAACTATCATCTTAACGACCTTATCTTTAAAAGCATTAAACTCTGTATCTTTGAAAAGCTCTGTTACATCTTCAATTATAAGTGGATTTCTCAAATCTGGTTTATCGCTACCGTATTTTCTCATAGCTTCTTTGTATGGAATTCTAGTCAAACCATCTTCACTAACACTCCAATTAGTATGTCTTCTAAAAGTATTTAAAACAACATTTTCAACGGCCTTTAAAACATCTTCTTGTGTGGCAAAAGACATTTCCAAGTCTAGTTGATAAAATTCTCCTGGTGAACGATCTGCACGAGGATCTTCATCTCTAAAGCAAGGAGCTATTTGATAATATTTATCAAAACCAGACATCATTAAAAGTTGTTTATATTGTTGAGGTGCTTGTGGAAGTGCATAAAACTCTCCTGGATGAAGTCTACTTGGAACTAAAAAGTCTCTAGCTCCCTCTGGTGAAGAACTTGTCAAAATAGGAGTTTGAATTTCAATAAATCCCATATTATCCATAAGCTCTCTAATTGTCTTCATGATTTTTGCTCTAAATACTATATTATTGTGAATCTTTTCGTTTCTTAAATCTAAAAATCTATACTCAAGTCTTAAGTCCTCACGTACATCTTGATCGATATTAATTTCGAAAGGAAGTACGTTTTTAGATTTACCAGTAACTCTTATCTCACTAGGTATAACCTCAATATCTCCTGTAGGAAGATTTGGGTTTTTATTACTTCTTTCTGCTACCTTACCTGTAATAGAAACTGTACTTTCTGTAGTAACCTTTCTCATTAGTTCTAGATTTTTTTCATCTTCGATTGCAAGCTGAGTAATACCAAAATGGTCTCTTAAATCAACAAACATCATAGAACCTAAATCTCTTATCGTTTGTACCCAACCAGCAAGTCTTACTTCTTTGCCAACATCTTCTATACGAAGCTCGTGGCAATAATTAGTTCTGTACTCGTTCATACAAAAATTCCTCCTTCTAAAATATTAGATTGCCTTCACACAATCTTAAAAAGCATGTTTAGATGCTAAACTCACATAAAAATATCCCAAGGATATTTTTATTTATCCTTGGGACGAATCTATTTCGTGGTGCCACCCAAATTTATTCTCAATTAAACGTGTAACGACGCAACTCGGATTTGCTTAAACACAAATCAGCTCCAAAGTGTCTTCATACTGCATGTATTAGGAGATTTCACCAAGCACTCCCTCTCTAAAAATGCATAAACAATACTACTCTTCTTTTTCACAGCTTCTAGCTAGCATTTTACAGCAAAGCTTTGAAATAGTCAATATAATTTACCTTAATGTATAAATATTAATTGACTTTTTTTATAAAATATACTAAAATATAAGTAGATAAAGGAATCCGCAATGAGCGGTTAGCCGAATGTATTAACTTAATCGCCAAGCTCTGCCAAGCATTGGGCGATTATTTTTTTCGTCTTTTAAGTATAAGTTTCCTTATAACTCTCAAGAGGATGAGTACAAGAATATACAAAATTACATCAGATATGTAATCTTTTTCTAACATACACATCACCTCCTCTCGAACATTAAAATGTTAAATTGGAGGCTAACCGCTTAATGCTATCCCTTTATCATGCGAACATTATATCGCATGTCTTTTGGATTATCAAGTATACAAATTGAATTCTTAAAATAATTTTATCTAAGTCTTCCTAAAAATCCGTCTGGTTCAATCTCGCTGTTAGGAGCGATTATCATTAGATTATCTTCTTCCTCTATAACGTAGTCAGCTGTAGGCATTATTATACGTTTATCAGCTTTTTCAATACATAAAACGTTAATATTATATTTTGGTCTAATGTTAAGTTGATTAAGTTTAGAGCCAATCCACTCATTTGGAGTCTCTATTTCAACTATGCTATACTCTTTTCCAACTTCCATTCTTTCAACAACATTTTTATGCATTAAAGTTTTAGCGACCCTACTTCCCATATCTCTTTCGGGCTGAACAACTTTATCTACCCCAATCATATTTAAAAGCTTTGCATGCATATCATCTCTAGCTTTTGCAATTATATATGGCATTTCTAATTCTTTAAGAGTAAGTGCTATCATAATACTTGCTTCCAAATCATCTCCAACTCCGATAATGGCGGTATCAAAATTAGTAACTCCAAGTTCTCTTAAAGAGTCTATATCTTCTGCATCAACTCTTGCAGCATGAGTAACGAACTCTGAAACCTTATCTACAAGTTCTGCAGATTCATCTATCGCCATTATGTCACAATCATATTCAGATAATGTTTTCGCAACACTCATACCAAACTTTCCAAGACCAATTATTAAAATTTGTTCTCTTTCTTTTTTCATAAGTAAACTCCTTTTTATAAAATTTAACCAACAATAACATCCTCTTTTGCATATACTACCAAATCGTTTTCTTTAGGCTTTTTCATAACAAAAGTAACAGCCATCGTCATTGTACCAATTCTTCCAACATACATAAGTAACACAATAATACTTCTACAAAAAATATTCATCTCGCTAAGAGCTCCGCAAGTCAAACCAGCAGTAGAAAAAGCGGAAGTAGTTTCAAATAATAAATCTAAAGAATCAATATTTGAATTAGTAATTAAAATCATATTTGCAATAATAAGTAAAAACAATGATATTGTTATGACAGTTACTGCTTTTGCAAATGTGCCCTTTGAAATGGTCCTTTTAAATATACAGATATTTTTTTTTGATTTTAGATTAGCTATTATACCAAGTATAAGAACTATTAAAGTAGTCGTTTTTATGCCACCTGCGACACCTCCTGGCGCTGCACCTATAAACATCAAAATAATCATAATTATTTTAGTTATAGGATTAATGCTAGATAAATCTACCGTCATAAATCCAGCTGTTCTTGCTGACACTGATTGGAAAGTTGAAACAAGTAGTTTATCTCCAAAAGAGTAGTTAGCTATCGTCAAAGGATTTGAAGCCTCAAAGCACATAAACCCAAGAGCTCCTACAACAATCAAAAGTAGTTGCAAAATCAAAACTAACTTTGTATGTAATTTAAACTTTGAAAATGCCATAAATATATTTCTCTTTTTCTTTACGCACTCTACAAATGTATTTCTGATATCATCCCAAACAAGAAAACCAAGTCCGCCCTAAAACAGTAAGAGTCATACAAGTTATATTGATAACCTTATTTGTAGCATACGGTATTAAACTATTACTTCCCAACAAATCAAAACCTGCATTACAAAAAGCTGAAATCGACTGGAATAAAGATTTAAATAATCCTAGCTTAAACCCATACTCTGGTACATAAACACTCGCTATAAATAGAGCACCAATAATTTCAAAAATAAAAGTATATTTTAAAATCTTTCTTGTAAGTTTTACAAGTCCACTTAGACTATTATGATTTAAAGATTGACCTAAAATAAGCCTATCTCTAAGTGTTATTTTTTTGCCAAGTATCATAAGCATAAGCGCGATAATTAGCATGAATCCGAAGTCCACCAATTTGAACAAGTAACATAATCACAACTTGACCAAAAATAGTAAAAGTATCTACTAAAGTAACAGTTGAAAGACCTGTAACACACGTTGCAGAAGTTGCTACAAAAATTGCATCAGATATTTTCAAATCTCCATAATGAGATATTGGTAATTTTAGTAGAATTGTTCCTATAATAATCGTAATTAAAAATCCTAGTGCTATTATTTGAGTAGCACCAATTTTAAATTTTTTCTTTTGCATCATATACTCCTTTTTTGCTTTTAATTAAGCTAGTGTTGGCTTGATTTAAAATTTCAAGTAATAATCTACAAACTAAATCAAACCAGCAATAACTTAATTAAATATATTACAAAACTTTATTTAACGTAATATAAAATGTTGTACCAACACCCGCTTCACTTTCAAATCTTATATCTCCATTAAACTTTCCTTTGATAGTTGAATAACACATATATAGACCAAGTCCTGTTCCATCCTTGCCTTTTGTTGTAATCATTTCTTTAAATAGTTTATCTTTAATATGCTCTGGTATTCCACCAGCAAAGTCTTGAATCTCAATATAAACCTTTTCAGCATCCTCATTTGCAGTCATATTGATTTCTCCCTTTTTATTGCCATAAGCCTGCATAGCATTAGAAATCAAGTTGTCTAAGACTTGTACTATTGCGCTAAGTTCGCCTTTAACTTCTGTTTTTTCATTAATATTAAGCGTTACATTTAAATTACAATTATATTTTTTCAATTCTTCTTTCATAAGAATTTGAGTTCTAATTATAAGCTCTTTCATAGAAAAACTTCCGATAGTATTTGCATTCATAGAAACAGCTTGACCTTTTGCAGCATTAATAACTTCAGTCATATATGTCATGTAATCTTTTGATTTGTCTATCCATTCTTTCATTTCTTTTGTTATATCTTCATAGTCTTGTTTTGTAACCATAGGATTGCCTATCGAGTCTCTATATTCATCCGCCAATTTTTCAATTGCAACTAGGTATCCTGAAACAGACATTATAGGTGTCTTTAGGTTGTGAGCTATACCACCAATTAGTTGCCCAAGTGATGATAGACGTTCATTTTCTACAAGAATATCTTGATTTTGTTTAATTGTTTCTACATATTTTTTTTCTAAGTCGAGTATTTTATTAAAGTTAATTGTAAGATCACCAATCTCATCGTTTGACACAACAGGAAGTTTGTTATCGTAGTCAACGACATTTCCATTTGTAAGTTTCTCCATTGAATCAGAAACTTTTGTAATTGATTTAGTAAAGTCTCTACCAAAAAACGTCAAAAATGCAATTACAACTAAAAGTAAAAAGATAAGTGTGCCAAATATAAATGCATACCCTGAAACAGCTTCTGCACTATACATTACACCAGTAGCATAATTTTCGCCATTTATATTTATCATCTTATATGCACCTTGTATACCACTTGCATAGTAACCATAAGTATGTTTTATATCGCCCCAAAAATACGTATATTTTTCAAAAAACTCTGTTATTTCTGCATTCGTGTCTTGATATACTACATCTATATGGTCAATATCTTTTCCTTTTAATATAAAAAGAGTATCTTTTTCACTATATTTGTCAATCTCATTTAATTTAGTAATTAATTCATCAGTAGAAACGGAGTTTTCGACATCTACTCTTTCTAATTCGCTATAATATCTTTCAAATAAAAGTTCTCCCTTTTCTTCTATCAAAACCGAATTTGTAGCTAAATATGATAAACATCCAACAATAAAAACAAGAGGAAAAAACTGAAAGAACATTCTCATCCTATACCCGCTAATACTAAATTTCGTTTTGTATTTTTTTGTATTTCCTAATTTTTCAAATACAATTGACAGTAGATTTTTAGAGAATATGTAAATAAGTAATCCAAGTGTAACAAATATTGTAAAAATTACAACTGACATATTTATTACTAAACTCCACTTAGTACCGACATGCCAATAATCCTAAACAAGTTACTATAGGAGGAATTAAGGCATGAATAACATATAATGTTGTAGGCATTTTATAACATTCTTTTTTTATCTTATCAATACGTTCTAGAGTCTTTGGATCATTTTCTTTATATCCTATATATTTCTCCCAATCCTTTATTTTTTTCAATTCTAATAAGAATATGCTATTAGATAATGTCATTCCTAAGAGTACAGTTGCCGCATATTGAACATTAAAATTAAATCCCATATCAATATTTTTTTCAAATTCAGTGTTTATAGAATTGGGTGGATAACTAAGTAACCTTGTAATAACACAATATATAATCATAACAACTATTACAAAAAATACATTATACGCAAACAAAGTCTTTATAGTTTTTTTCTTAAAATTACTCTTCATAATATTTTCATCCTTTGCATATTAATTTTCTTCAATAAACTTTACAATATCTCCTACCGTTTGCAAACCTCTTATCTTTCTGTCGGGAATTTCTATATTAAACTCTTCTTCAAATTTACAAGCTAATGAAACAACATCAAAAGAAGATAACCCAATATCAGATATCAAATTACTATTTTCGCTAACACTTGCTTTGTCTATTCCTTGATAATCGCATATAATTTCAATAACTTTTTCTAACAATTTAATCATCCTTTCTAACCACGTTTAATTTTTTTAGTAGTTGTTTTTGGAAATTCTGTATCTCTTATTTTTATTTTTGAAATATTTTTATAAAGTGGCTCACTTTTGTTAAAATTATCTATTACTTTTTGCATATATTCCTTAACATCTTTAATATTCATTTTTTCAATATAATCAGCATCAGGAAATATCTCAGCCTCAATACATTTATTATCTTCTCTAACAACAACTTCTTGAACTCCATCATCATTTAAAAGTTTAAATTCAAGTTCTTCAGGATATACATTTTTTCCATTTGATAAAATTATAACATTTTTCTTACGTCCCGTTATAAATATAAATCCATCTTTGTCTATGTACCCAATATCGCCCGTTCTAAAGAATCCATCTTCCATAACCGCTTTTGTTGCCTCTTCATTTTGATAATAGCCTTTCATTACCATATCACCTTTTGCCAATATTTCGCCAACATCTTCTCCATGATTTTTATCAATCTTTACTTCTGCACAAGTAAGTGGCAAACCCGCACTTCCAAATCTATAATACTTTGTACAATTAACAGCTATAAGTGGTGCACACTCGGTAATACCATATCCTTCTAAAACATTTATTCCAATATTGTCAAAAGCTATCTGATATTTTGGGTCTAATGCAGCTCCACCACAAATAATCATGCTAAGATTTCCGCCAAGTGCTTCTAATATGCTCTTAAATAGTTTTCTTCGTACATCTATTCCAAACACTCTCAAAAAGTTACTGATACCTATCATAAACTTCACAAGCGAAAGTTTTTTCTTTTCTTCTAAAGTTTTCTTTATCCTCTTATAAAACGTTTCAACGACAAGAGGAACAGTAAGAATAAAAGTAGGTTTCTGCTCTTCTAAGTCTTTAGAAAAATTTTTAAGAGACCTATTTATAAAATTCTCACATCCAGCAAACATAACACATAAAACACCACAAGAAAACGCATACGTATGATGAAGTGGCAAAGCAAGAACTGCTTTATTCTTCATTTCTACAAACTTCATTCCGGAAGTCGTATTACGAGTAACATTTTTGTGCATTAAAATAACACCTTTTGGATCTCCTGTCGTACCAGACGTGAAAATAATTGCAATCTCGTCATCTGGTTTTATATTTATTGCTTTATATTTTTGAATCTCCTTTTTGGTTACAGTATGATTTATTATGCTAAACAATATATCATTCATATTTACGAGTTTTATAGGCAAATCACTCTTTTTTATTTCATCAGCATAATCCGAATAATCATTAGAATAGAAAAGTAACTCTGTCCCTGTTTTTTCTAAAATTCTTTTAATACTTTCAAAGTCCAATTCTTTGTCTATCGGAACAACCACATTTTTAGTATTGGCTATTGCAAAATAGCTTAAAATCCATTCATACGAATTTTCACCCATTATCGCTATCTTTTTTTCATGATAATTATTATCAGTCAAATAGTTTGAAAGCTTAATTACCTCTTCATAAAATTCATGATATGTCTTCTTTACCATTTCTTTTTTTCTTTCAAAAGAAAAAGCTACCTTCTTTGCGTACTTTTTATCACACAAATCCAGAAAATCTTTTAAAGTATATATATCTTCTGTATGGTAAAAAGGATAAACTTTTTTATTCATTTGTACCCTCCACATAAAAATATATTATAATAATTTTCCTATAAATCTAGCATATTTCTCATCTTGATAAGACCATTCAAATCCAAGTTTCTTTAATTTTTTAGTAGTTTCATCGCAATTAAATGTTACAATCATTTTATCTGCCGAATTTGTTATATTAGCAATATACATTAAAACAAACTGTATTTCATCAGTACTTTGAGCATCTCTCAATATTTTTTCAAACTCCTTAAAAGTTACCGCTTTACAATCGGTAATAGCCATCAAATAATTTGAAAGTACTAAACTATGATTACTGTATAAATTGTATATGTTATTCTCACGCAACTTCATTAGTGAAACAATAGCCGTAGCTGTCTCATCTACAGGTGCCATTGACAAATTTTCGTTATATAATTCTAAAGGAATTAATTTATATTTCACCATAACTTTTGTCAAATTGTATAAATCATTCGTTAAATAGTTTTCTTGAAACTTACCATCAGATACTCTCCAAGTTAAGTTCGCAATTCTATATATCGAAGCATTTAGCTCATCGTTTCTAATCGCCTTTATCACTTCTTTTTCAGCTAAATACTTACTATGTGCATATACATTTTCCTTATATAATTGCCCTATATATAAATCTTTCTCTGTAAATTCAGGATATTCTTTCGTTTGCTTAGTCAAAATATCTCCAGAAACACTCATTGTTGAAATATGGTGAAGTTTAGCCTCCGCAGCTTTTGCCAATTCTATAACATTACAAGTTCCTATATGATTAATTTCTTTAGACCTTTCCCATGAACAAAAGAAATTAACTTCTGCTGCGCAATGAATAATATCAGTAACATTTTTTTTCACATCATTTAGCAAAACTGAATCTAATCCTAAGTCATTCTTCGTTATATCACCAAGTAAAGGAATAAGCCTTCTGCTATTAATATCTAAGTTTGTAAAATCTTTTATAAACCTTTCAAACTTATCCATCTTACGAATTAAGCAATATATCTTTTTATCGGTTTTCTTAATTAGTTCACTAATTATATGTATTCCCAAAAAGCTTGTCGCACCTGTTATAAGAATAGCATCTCCATTTTTGCAAGGTAAGCTGTGATTTCTTATATCAGAAATATCTGAATAATTTTTAATATCATCATCATATTCATGAATATCCACTTTCTCATTTTGAATAAGCTCAGCAATCTCGCTAATAGTGTGACATTCATAAAAATTTCGAACTTTCAATTCATGACCCAATATAGATAATTTCGTTATTATTGATATAACTCCTATAGAAGTAAGTCCGCAAGTAAATAAATCTTCGTCACAACTTATTTTTTCTATTTTCAAAACGTCTTGCACCGCAAGTTGAATCTCTTCTTCAAGTTTATTTTTCGGTGCAACATATTTTACTTCTTTTTGAACAATCTTAGGCACAGGAAATGCTTTCCTGTCAGCTTTGCCATTTGCGTTTGTAGGAATCTTCTCTAAACGCATATAATACTCTGGAACCATATAATTAGGTAATTCCTTAGATATTGCAGCTTTAAGCAAGCTTTCATCAATTTCCTTACTAGCAGTATAATACGCACAAAGATTTTTCTCACCATTATTTTCAAAAACAGTCACTATACACTGCTTAACATTTTCAAATTTCAATATAGCATTTTCTATATCCCCAAGTTCAACTCTAAGACCTCTTATTTTTATTTGAAAATCAGTTCTTCCTAAATATTCTATATTACCATCAGGAAGCCACATTGCTAAATCCCCAGTTTTATACATAGTAGCATAGTTATAATAAATATTTGGAACAAATTTTTCATTTGTTAATTCTTCTCGATTTAAATATCCTTTTCCAACTAAAACGCCACTTATATATAACTCACCAACAACTCCTATTGGTAAAAGCTTATGATTTTTATCAAGTATTAAAAGTTGAGTATTATCAACAGGTTTACCTATTGGAATGCTACTTGGAATATTATTCGGATCACAGTCATAATAAGATACATCGACAGTACACTCGGTTGGTCCGTATAAATTATGAAGTGTTGTTCCATTTTTTCCAAGTAAATCATAAAATTTTTTAACATGTTCTACTTGCAAAGCTTCGCCGCTTGCAAAAACATATTTCAAAGTAGAAAGTCTCGGAATAACATTTCTATTTGCTTCAACATATTCCAGAAACGCATTTAACATAGATGGTACAAAATGCATATGAGTTACTTTACCATCTTCGATACCAGAAATAATTTCAGCAGGGTCTTTATGACCTTCTGGAATTAAAATCTGCAAACATCCGTCATACATACTCCACCAAAAAAGCTCCCAAACAGATACATCAAAAGTGTACGGCGTCTTTTGTAGAATAACATCACCTTTTTCAAGTGGATACTTTTCATGCATCCATTTAATTCTATTTATCGCACTATGATGAGGTATCATTGCCCCTTTTGGTTTTCCAGTAGAGCCAGATGTATAAATTACATAAGCAGTATCTGTTGAAACAGTAACAACATCTGGATTTTCTTTACTATACATATCAAAATCAAAAGTTTCAACATCAACAAATCTATCAATTTCTTTAAATTCATTTTTCCATTTTGTTTGCGTAAGTATAAAAGGTGCATTACTATCTTCAAGCATAAATTCTATCCTGTCCTTTGGAAAATGAGGATCCATCGGCATATATGCATGACCTGCTTTTATAATAGCATAAATAGCAATCATCATTTCAAAAGAACGTTCCATCATAACACCAATAATCGAATTTCTTTTTTCAACATTTTTTGCAATGCAATTTGCCAAGCTATTTACTTTTTCATTAAACTCTTTATACGTAAGCTCTTTTCCTTGGAATCTTAACGCAACTTTATTAGGATTCTTTAAAACATTTTCTTCTAAAAAATCATGTAAACATTTATTTCTTGGATATTCTTTTTTAGTATTATTAAAGTCAGTTAAAATTTGCTCTTTTTCAAAATACGTTATAATATCAATATTTTTACATGTAATATCTTGATTTACTACGACCTGATTTACCATATTTATAAGTCTATAATAAATCCTCTCAACCTCTTCTTTTTCAAAGCAATCTCTTCTATAATCAAAATCAAAATTTAACAAATCGTCGCTATCTCTGTCTGATATATTAAGCATAAATCCTAAATCAGATGTTCCATTAAATACCCACTCTGTTTTATTTTCTTTATTTGCATTTTCTATCTTTCCATTTTGATACGAAACCATTATATCGTACAATTCCACATCTTTACCGTGCTTTTCTCTAATATAATCAACTATACTTGAAAGCGGATATTTTTGATGTCTAAAAACTTGGTAATGCTCTGTTGCAATCTTTTGGCATAAATCTAAAAATGTTTCATTGTAATCAATAGGAATTGTAAGGGGTAAAATATTATTAAACATTCCAATTGTCTTTTTCTCTTCTATTCCATTTCTGTTAATAACCAAACTACAAAGTGTAACATCATCAGCATTATTTATTCTCGCTGCATAAAGTGCTATAACAGCCTCTAAAAGCACAGCAGGAGAAATTTGATTATCAGCGCAATATTTTCTAATCACCTCTGTTTCATCAAGAGGAACTACAAATGAACTCCTATATGCCTTAACATCCAAAGTAGTTTTTTTGTTTGGAGACATTGTAACTAAAGTAGGTTTCACTTCGTATTTACTCTCCCAAAACTCTTTATCACTTTCAAATTTTGAACTATTTTTGTATGCCTCTTCTTTTTCAACATACTTAAAATACGATGGTATATCATTTGCCGAAATACTTTCACCACTAAGAATTTTATTATAATATTCAATCAATTTAGAAGCAATCAAAGTGGCTCCCCAAGCATCACAAATAAGGTGATGAAGTTTTACAAACACACCTATATTATTATCAACATTTATTAACTTAAAAGAATATAATCTGCCTGACAAGTCAAACGGCTCACTCATCCATTTTTTCAAAATATCATTATAATTTGCTTCAGATAAATTAATCATCTCAAAATCTTGATTTATATATTCTTCAACATATTGTACTGGTACTTTCTCTTTAGTATCTATTTTAATTCTAATTCCGTCGCTATTAGCAACAAGTGTATTTATCGCATCTCTTAGCTTACTAACATCGACATCATAACCGAAAAAAATACATCCACCGACATTACATATACTTGTTCCGCCAAAAAATTTCTCTGTATCATACATATTCATCTGTGGGAATGTTAAGGGTTTACGCATACAAAATTCCTCCTCAAGTTCCACATATATACAGATATAGTATCATATCGACACTGTAATATCAATTAAATTAAAAAATTTTATCGTAGTTATGAAAAAGATATCAATGTAATTTTCCCTAATTATGTAAAGTACAGAGCGATAATAACCAAAGATCGCTCTGCATTTCTTATTTCCAAGAAAGATTCTCTTCTCCGATCATCTCTCTAAGTTCTTTATAAACTCTCTCATTTATAAGCATATCAAATTCCTTTTGGTTACCTTTATTATCTATAGTAACTTTCATATTTCCCTTTTGATTACTTATTTTCTTAATAAACTCCCTTAGATTTTTTAGTTCTATATCACTAAGACCCTCAGGAATATTTATTGTAAGACTTTTTCTTTCCTTTGCTCCGACTAAATAATTTTTCTCGTGCTTACTTAAAGTCTGTAACTTCAAAGCAGAAATCGTAATTTCATCTTCTTTAATATTTAATCGTCCCTCTACTTTCACAATATTGTCATCAAACAAAACAGCCTTATACTGCACATAAGTCTTAGGAAAAACAATAACAGTAATCTCGCCATACAAATCTTCAAAACTAACAAAAGCCATTATATCATTATTTTTAGTTATTTTAACTTTCACATGATTTACAATTCCTATAAACTTAACAAGCTGTCCATCAACAAGATATGAGGCAGGTCCCGTCTCTTCGTCAAAATCTAAGTCGATACTTTTAATATTTGAATACTTACTAATCTCATCTGCAAACGAATCTAAAGGATGACCCGAAACATAAAGTCCAAGTACATCTTTTTCTTGTGATAACAAATCCTTTTTATCCATCTCTGGAAGTTTTAACATCGAATAAACCACATCATTTTCCAAGTTTTCGCTACCACCCATGTCAAACATATTTACTTGACCAGAAAGACTCCTTTTGCTATCCGAATTTATCATGTCCAAAATTCCTTCAAATGAAGCAAGAAGTGTTGCACGGTTAGTACCCAAACTATCAAAAGCACCAGCCTTTATCATGCTTTCAATACACTTTTTATTTATTTCAGTTCCATTTATCCTCTTGCAAAAATCTATAAAATCTTTATATTTGCCATTTGTTTCTCTCTCATAAACTAAACTATCTATCGCAGCACTACCAACGTTTTTTATCGCTGCCAAGCCAAAAACAATATCTTCACCATCAACAATAAACTTACTAAAACTCTTATTCACATCTGGTCTAACAATTTTTATTCCAAGTTTTTTGCACTCATTTATATAAACAGAAATTTTATTTAATGAGGTAATAAAACTATTTAAAAGAGCGGCAAAAAACTCTGATTTATAATACGTCTTTAAATATGCTGTCCTATAAGCCACAACAGCATAACAAGCTGCATGTGCTTTATTAAAAGCATACTTTGCAAACTCAGCCATTTCATCAAAAATCTTGTTTGCAGACTTTTCATCAACACCATTTCTTATCGCACCAGGAATTAATACATTTCCATTTTCATCAGTAACACCATATATGAAGTTCTTTCTTTCCTCTGCCATTACATCAAGCTTCTTTTTCCCCATAGCACGACGAACTAAATCAGCACGTCCTAGTGAATACCCACCAATATCTCTTACAATCTGCATAACCTGCTATAGCGATAGGTAAGCCTTTGATATTATCTCTAGCTTTTCCCCCGCTCCACACCGTGCATGCTAGTTTCCTAGCACACAGCGTTCCATCGTCATAACTTTTATTCATTCTAATCAAACAACCTAAATTTTTCTAATTAAGCATTAAAATTATTGCTCCTATTGATGCAATTCCTAGAGTTATTACTATTACATTGAAATTCTTTTTAGATAATTTATCTTTTTTATATTCTTCATATGATAAGAATATTGTAAGCAATGAAAAAATTAATGTTATTAGTAATGAGTTCTTATACATATCAATACCTCCTTTGTTAATGTTTCTATCTATATTATAGTATAAGATTTCACATTTTAAAAAGATATATGTTTTATCTCATTCGTATTTATAACTAAGCGTAAGGCTCTTTCTTTCCTTAACAATAATGGGTAATTCCAATAATTGTCTTAGTCTATTTACCTTTCTTAATTCGGTTGATTTAATGTTTAGCAAATTGATATAATATTCAATCGTCTCAAGTTTGTTTGCATGTAGTAGTTTGTGAACATCTTTATCAACAAGTACAAGATTTGAATACTCATCAGTACCTCCTCTATGTTTCGCTTTCTTGTGATGACAATGAATATCATCAACACTCAAAAACTCCTTGCCTGTGATGTAACATTTTCCCCATTGCGCACTATATAGAGAAATTCTATTATCATAGTACTCAATGCTACTACTACCTATCTTTTGGTTCATTAGTTGATACATCATATTACAATTTATACCTAGTTTGTCATGTATAATAGCACGACCTTCATTGGTATAAGGACATATTCTTCTATTGAAAGCTATTGGATTTTTGAATTGCACATAACATATTGGATAGATAGGTTCTCTTGTTCCTGCGATATAACGCAAGGATTTTGATTTTCCATATCGTTTCTTTTCTATGTCTGTTAAGGTTCGTCCTTGTTTTACAAGTCGATTACCTCTTTGTGTATTCAAACGATTATACATAATCCTATGATTTCGATTTTGAATTCTATTTAAATCACTTGCAACATTCGTTGCTATACGATAATAATTTTGAATTCCTAATACCATTGAATTATATACAACTACTTCCTTAGCTTCTTTATCAGAACCTTGATAGCTACAAAACTTTTTAACTTGATTTGCTAACTTTTCACCCTTATCTTTAAGAGCTTTTTGACTAATGTGTGAATCTACAACATATTTTGAATTTTTCTTCTTACGATGAACTCTAATACTAAATCCAAGAAATTCCATACTCTTTTTACGAGTATTTACTATTCGAGTTTTCTCTTGTGAAATGTCTAACTTTAGTCTTTCTTTTAACCATTTTTCAATGGCTATCTTTGATTTCAAAGCATCTTGCTCGTTCTTACAAAAAATTCGAAAGTCGTCAGCATATCTCACAATCCATAACTCTTTTAGATTGGTGCTTTCTCTTATTGCTCTATAACCATGACTCCTATCTACCGTTCCATTCTTTTGTGGTCTTTGACGATAATTGTCTGTCACTTTACTATATTGAAATTGACTTTCAACCCAATGGTCTAGTTCATTAAGAACTATATTGGCTAATAGTGGAGATAAAATCCCTCCTTGTGGAGTTCCTTTACTTGGTTCTACCAAAGTACCATCTGGCATTTTGATAGGAGCTTTTAGTATTTGTCGAATTACATATATCAACTCTTTATCACGAATTCCTAATGCCCATATTTGCTTAATAAGCTTGCTATGGTCTACATTATCAAAGAAACCTTTAATATCAAATTCTATTACATAATGCAAATTTGACATTTGCAACATTCGATAGGTTCTTGATATTGCATGTTCAACCGAGCGATTAGGTCTAAATCCAAAACTATTATCAGAAAATTTTGCTTCACATATAGGTTCCATTACTTGCTTAATGCATTGTTGAATTAACCTATCCCATATACATGGGATTCCAAGTGGTCTTGTTGTTCCATTTGGTTTTGGAATTTCTTTTCTTCTAACAGGTTTTGGTCTATATCCATGTTTACTTTCTCGAACAATATATCTTACCATTTCAACAACCTCATTTGGTTGCATTTTTGCTATATCTTTAATATTTCTATTATCAGTACCAGGAGTAATACTACCTCCATTGGTTTTGATATTTCGATAAGCAAGCAAGATATTGTTCTCACTTAGGATAATATCCATTAGTTTTGGAAATTCGGAGTTCTCTTTGCTTTTCTTATAAAGTTCATCATAGACGTCTTGCATGTCATAGTATTCATTGTGTCTCAAACTATCAATACAATGTCTCGTATCTTTAGGCATAGGGCTCTCACTTCCTTTCTCGAAAGTGAGCCTTTTTAGTCATACACGAAATCCCTATTGTGTTTGAATGAATGAATTTTTAATTTTAGTTTTTAATAAAAGTTACAACGACTTGTGCCCATTCCTCCATCTTCATTACAAAGACTTCATAGGTTCGAACACTACTTTTTAGCATTGATTCGATTGCTTATTGTTCTTCGTCAATCTATATTTTCAAAAATTACTAAGAATAAATGAAAATACTCAATACCTTTCCTCGTTCCAATAATCTCTACCATTACATATACCCTTAGGTGCTCAATATAGGCCTGTTAGCTTGGATGTGCCTTTAACACAACAAGGTTTTTCATAACCAAGATTTTTACTCAACCTCACTAACACTACATCTAAGTAGCCCCTTATGTTTCCATAAGGTCGTATATAGACCCTTTAACTTCTCGAGTTCGTCAGTCGTTTTGACATACTCACCATAGGTATTTTATAGGCTTCCGACATATCACAAATCATATCCTTTACTCTAATCTTTCTTGACAGGTGGGCTCTAGCCACTTTTGTACCAATCATACTCAATTATTTCTTTGACTTAGACTTGCTTCTGCCGACTTTACCGAGCTTCACACATGTTAAGTTTCCTTTATACACGCATGTCGGAGTCTCAAAGAGTAAGTTTCAAAGCGTTACCTTATCATTCCTTACTTCGAGATTATTAGTTCTCCATCATTTGATTTTGACATTCCAAATTGAATTCCCTTTTATTTGAACCAATATATAGGAATATCTATTCAAATAATGTGCTTCGCCTTTGTTTATTTAAGCGAAGAACGAGTCGCACCTTGATATACCATACAACCATACGTAACATTTAAAATTGGCTCTAAAGCAGGATGCGTATAAACAGTTTCCTCAGGATTAAGTTTTCCTTTTATATATCTTGGTATTTGATCCATAGGACCAGGTCTATATAAAGACACGCCAGCTATTAAGTCTTCAAGTCTATCTGGCTTTAACTCTTTCATAAAAGAAACCATACCAGCACTTTCAAATTGGAATACTCCAGACGTATTTCCGTCCCACCAAAGCTTATATACCTTAGGGTCAGACATATTTTCATCATACTTTACATCAATACCTCTGTTTTTCTTTACCATATCTATTGTATCTTTTATAACAGTTAATGTCCTAAGTCCAAGAAAGTCCATTTTCAAAAGTCCTAGTTCTTCTAATATTGTCATTGTATATTGAGTAGAAATAAGATTATCATTTTTATAAAGTGGCACATAAGTATCAACTGGATCTTTCGTTATAACCACACCAGCTGCATGAGTAGATGCATGTCTTGGAAGACCTTCAAGTTTCTTCGAGATATCTATAACTTGCTTAACTTCAGGATCTTCATCATACATAATCCTAATTTCTGGATTCATCTCTAAAGCCTTATCCAGTGTCATGTGCATTTCCATAGGCACCTTTTTTGAAATAGTGTCAGCTTTAGCATAAGGAATATTTAAAACCCTTGCAACATCTCGTATAACACCACGTGCTGCCATAGTTCCAAAAGTTATAATTTGTGCAACATGGTCATTACCATATTTTCTGCAAACGTAATCAATAACTTCTTGCCTTCTCTCATAACAAAAATCAACATCAAAATCCGGCATGCTTATTCTTTCTGGATTTAAAAATCTTTCAAAAACAAGATTATATTTCATCGGGTCGATATCCGTTATATCTATCGCATAAGCCGCTAAACTTCCGGCACCACTGCCTCTACCAGGTCCTACAGGTATATCATTATCCTTTGCATATTTTATAAAATCCCAAACTATTAAATAATAATCTGTATATCCCATTTTATTTACTACAGATAATTCATACTCTAATCTTTCATACAAATCTTTTCTATTATTTTTTACAAATTCTATTTTTGCTTCCATATTAAAAAAGTCGTCATAGTTAGGGACCGAACTATCATAGCATAGATTATATTTTTTAATAAGTCCGGTTATAACACATATACCTTAAAAACTCGAAGTGATCCATATTGTTAGGTGTATCAAAATTAGGTAGTATAGTATGTCCAAACTCAAATTCAACATTACATCTTTCTGCGAGTTTAACTGTATTGGCCACTACTTCTGGCATATTTTTAAAATTACTATACATTTCTTCAGGAGATTTTATATAGAACTCATCCGTGCCAAATTGCATTCTATCTTCATCTATCATTTTCTTACCTGTCTGAACACAAAGCAAAACCTCATGGCTATAACTATCTTCTCTATATAAATAATGTGCGTCATTTGTCGCAATCATTTCCACACCAAGCTCTCTAGCAAGCTTTATAAGTCCTTGATTTGCTAGAACTTGCTCTCTAAGCCCATTATGCTGAAGTTCAATATAAAAATTTTCTTTTCCGAAAATGTCTATATATTCAAGTGCTGTTTGTTTTGCTTTTTCATATTCATCATCAAGTATCGCCCTACTAATAAAACCAGCTATGCAAGCGCTTGTGCAAATAATACCTTTACTATATTGTCTAAGTAAATCTAAATCTGCTCTAGGTTTATAATAATACCCTTCTGTAAAAGCTTTAGAAACTATCTTTATAAGATTACTATACCCTTCGTTATCTTTAGCAATCAAAATAAGATGTCCAAGCCTATCATCTACATTTGCTTCTTTATCAAACCTCGTTCGAGGTGCAACATATATTTCACAACCAATTATCGGCTTAATTCCATTTTTCTTACATTCTTTATAAAATTCAATGGCACCATACATAACGCCATGATCTGTTATCGCAACAGCATTCATTCCAAGCTCTTTTACTCTTGCAACTAATTCTTTTATTCGATTAGCGCCATCAAGTAAGCTATATTCTGTATGAACATGTAAGTGTACAAAATCTCTCTTTTCGTCCATCAAATTTTCCTCCAAAACTTAAATAAATTCTTCCCATACTAGGTTTGCTAAATCTAATCCTTTGCTTGTCAAAAATACATTTCCGTTTTCTATCTTTATTAAATCAAATCTAATTAGTTTTTTTAGTTCATTAGCAAAATCTTTTTCAAAATCAATTTCAAATTTATTATTAATCTCATCAATACTTATACCATCTGTTTTTCTAAGTCCAAGTATAATATATTCCCTTATTTTGCTCTCTTTTGTTTCCACTTCTTCCAAGGTTTTAACTTCTTTATTTGCAAAAACTTTTTCAATATACTTATTTATATCACATTCGTTTGTAGCTCGTCTACCACTTAAATAAGAGCTAGCACCTGCTCCAAAGCCGTAATACTCTCTTTGCTCCCAATAAGCTAAATTATGCTTAGACTCATAGCCAGGAAGTGCAAAATTAGAAATCTCATAATGCAAATATCCAGCCTCTTTTAATCTATTAACAAGATAATGGTACATATCCCTTTCTGTTTCTTCACTAGGTAAATCTTTAAAAATATCGTTATGCAAAATAAGTGAATATGATGAAATATGCTCTGGCTTTAAGTTTATGACATACTCAACACTATCTTTAAAATTTTCTAAAGTCTGAGTTGGAAGTCCAAACATCAAATCAACATTTATATTATCAAAACCAGCCTTTCTCGCCATATAAAAAGCTTCTTCAAATTCTTTCACTGTATGAATTCTTCCTATCAACTTTAATATCCTATCATCAGCAGTTTGAAGACCTATACTAAGTCTGTTGATTTTAGAATCCTTGTAGTCTAAAAGCTTTTCAAAAGTTAAAGTTCCAGGGTTGGCTTCTATAGTAACTTCGTTTGCATTTGGCATCAATTCCATAATTTCTTTAATTTGCTTTCCATTAATAAAAGAAGGTGTTCCACCACCAATATAAATAGTATACAAACCATCACTATTGATTTCGTCACACCTTTTATCTTTAGTTTTAATATTTGAAATTTTAATTTCTTGCTTCAAAGCATCTATATATCTATCTATTAAGCACTCTTTACCAGCAAAAGAATTAAAATCGCAATACAAACATTTCTGTTTACAAAACGGTATATGTATATATGCAGACCTCATTTTTTATTTCTAATCTCCTCAGCAATTTCATTAATTTTTTTAAATCTATGACTAACCCCAGCCTTACTAAGTTTAGGGTTAAGCATCTCACCAATTTCTCCAAGTCCAGCCATAGGATAATTTAATCTTAAGTTTGCAATCTGCCTAAGCTTTAATGGTAATTTTTCAAACATCTTTGCCTTTTTAATATCTATTATGTCCTTTTGTTGCATCGATGCAGCCTTTGCAGTCTTATCCCAATTAGCAGTTTCGCAGTTATCTATTCTGTTGCTATAATTCTTGTATTCTTTAAGAGCTCTCGCATCCTCAAATTCAATAATACATTTATTTGCACCAATCATAATTAAAAATTCTGAAATAGTCTCTGCATCTTTTATATATATAACAACAGCTTTCTTTCTTTTCATAACTTTAGCACTAATGCCCATATTTATAAGAACACTATTTATAAAGTTTGCGTTTTGCTCGTTATTTAAAACAATCTCCAAATGATTAGAAGAAGCTTTCGGATCCGAAACAGAGCCACCGCCCATAAAAACACCACGCATAAAAGAACGCATACAACATTCATTATCTTTAATCTTATTATTAGTATCTATGACAATATGTAAATTAACGTCTATATTGATCCAGCTATTACTAAAAATCTTTTGCAAATCACTCTTATCTTGAACAACAAGCTCTAGCAAAGTATCTCTACCTTCGATTTTCTTTTCTATATTTGTAATAGGTGTAACATCATAAAGAGATCTAAAAGCATTATAAACTCTTCTAATCGCAGATTCACTTTCTGTAGTCATCTTTAAAACAAAATCGCCATTACTTCTTGCAATATTACAATTAGTGATAAGATATCCTGCAAGTTCTGAAAGTTTGCAGCACTCTTTATTTTTGTTACTTATTTTGCTTAGTTCTTCTTTTACATCGGAAGAGAAAGACATGAATTTACCTCCTCATTTTGGTTGAAACCCACCACACGCCACCAGTTATTTGTGATATCGTTTTTTTGTTCTAATTTATATTACTTTTTACATTTGACAACTCTATCATTGCCACCAAAATCTTTTATTACAAATATTCCTTTATAATCATTTAACCTTAATATTTCAGATACATCGTTTCCTTCATCAAAGCCAATCTCAAAAAATAAAGAGCCATCTGCACTTAAAAATTCTCTTGATTTAATAGCGATTTCTTTGTAAAACAAAAGTCCATCTTCACCGCCATCTAGTGCCATGCTAGGCTCTTTTTTTACTTCTATTTGAAGCTTTTCCATATCACATTTCTTTATATAAGGTGGATTAGAAACAATTACATCATACTTTGAAACCACATTTTCAAACAAATCTGAATTAATAAAATTTACTGTAACTTTATTTAAAGTAGCATTTCTTTTTGCGACTTCAAGTGCGTCTGTGCTCAAATCAACTGCATCAACTATGCAAGTACTATCTAAATACTTTGCAAGCGAAATAGCAATACAACCACTTCCTGTACACATATCTAATATTTTAAGATTTTTCTTACCTTTAAACTCATCTAAGATTTCTTGTACTAAAACCTCAGTATCCTCTCTAGGAATAAGCACCGACTTGTTTACTTCAAACTTTAATTTCATAAACTCTTTATATCCGTGCTAAATATGCATATGGTTCACCAGAAATCCTTTTATCTAGCATATCTAAAAACCTTGCATATTCTTCGTCTGTGCAAGTGTCTTTTGTAATTAATTGGCTAAAATCAATATTCATAGCCAAAGATAAAAGAAGCCTTGCTTCCCTCTCATCGATATTATTTTTAGAAAGCAAGCCTCTTCCAATCTCCAATGCTTCTTTTATTACCATCTATCATCTTCTCCATTTTCAGGGATAACTGCTTTAAGTGATGCTATAGCAACTTCTATTTGACTATCATCCGGCTCTCTTGTAGTAAGTCTTTGAAGCCACATACCAGGTTTATTTAAAAGTTGAACATATTTATTTTTGCTTTTGCCTGCAAACTTAATAATTTCGTAGGAGATGCCTGCAACAATCGGCATCAAAAGAAGTCTAATCCCCATATTTAAAAGTATATTTACAATTCTAACATATCCTGTTATTCTAGGTAAAAACGAAAAGAATATTATACTAACTATAATTACAAAAAGTAAAAAGCTAGTACCACATCTAGGATGAAATCTAGAATGTTTCTTTACATTTTCAACTGTAAGCTCTTCACCATTTTCATAGCAGAAAATACTCTTATGCTCTGCACCATGATATTCAAAAACTCTTTGAATATCTTTCATCTTAGAAACACCTATCAAATAGCCTAAGAAAATTACAATTTTAATCAAATGTTCAATAACATTATATAAAGTCGTTTGTCCTTCTGGCACAACAAGGTCAGCTATAAAATTAGGAAGTAGCATAAAAAGACCTATTGAAATAATAAGCGAAACAAAAACTGTCCCATAAAGTGCAGCATCTGACAAGCTATTCTCTGCTTGATTGCTATCTTTATTTGATTTTTTATCAGCCTTTTTTGAATGCTTATTTTGTGTATTTTCTTTTAAAGTCTCTCTCTTTTCCGTTAAATATTCTTCACTTTCTTTATTATCTTTTTCAACATTATCATTTAAATTAGCTATCTTCTTTTTACTGTTTTGTTTAGTGTCTTCATTGTCTTCATTGTCTTCAATATCGAAGAATTTTGCTGAAAACATTAGAGCTTGTACACCAGTAACCATCGAACTTATAAAAGCAACGACACCTCTTATAATAGGCACTTTTGCCCATTTGCCTATGCTCTTAGACTCTTTTTCTTCTATAATAATTTCGCCATCTGGTTTTCTAACAGCCATAGCAATCTTACTAGGTCCCTTCATCATTACACCCTCTATAATTGCTTGACCACCAATCGACGTCATTTTTTTCTCCATAAAATTCGCCTCCACAATGTATTATATAAAAATACGTGTCAAAAAGCAACAAACCTACTGTAACATTTTACAAATAATTTCATATTGTATTACATAAGGTATAGCTATTAAAATGGCATCTTATAAATTGCAATTTAGAAGGAGGATTTATATGTTTGAAAACGAAAAAGGTGGCTTTGGCTGCCCAAACGACGACTGCAGAGCGATGATTGAAAAGTTTTTAACAATCTGCCTACCAGTAACCGTAAAACCAAAAGTAAAAGTAGGAAAAATAAAAGCAGAATGTTGTGGAAACCCAATCGTATCCGGTGACAGACACGAAAAGTGTTGCAAAGATATGCAAAAAGACTCATGCCATTTCACAATAATTCAAAAAATGAAAGTTGAAATTCCTATAGACTTTAATGCTGATACAGATATTGACGAACTATTTGTAGACTGCGAACTAAAGCACGAGCATGAACCACCAAAACCAGACTGCGACTGCAGACCGTAAGAAAAAATAGTTTTTAGTTAAAAAACAAGACCAAGTTTTTTTATAAACTTGGTCTTGTGAAATATTAGTCTTTAATACCATATTTTTTCTTAAATTGTTCAACTCTACCACCATTTGCTTGGAACTTTTGATTTCCTGTGTAGAATGGGTGACATTTTGAGCAAACCTCGACTGACATATTCTCCTTTGTTGAACCAACTTTAATAACGTTACCACAACCACATTTAATAGTAGCTTCTTTGTATTCTGGATGTATTCCTGCTTTCATTACTTTCACCTCTCTTTTACGATATATCTATATAATTATTTTTAAACATAACAACATGCTTTATTATGATAGCATATTTATTTTAAAAATTCAAGTAAAAATTCATTTTTTGACAGGGAATCTTAATTTCGTAACTTAACAAAGTAAATTCCATGTAATAATAAAGGTAAAAGTACTTCACCTAATAGTTAATAATGCTAAAATTTCACATAAAGCTTATTTAAGGCAAAAAAACTGCACCTTCAAAGAGGCGCAGAAAACAAAATGTTTTTTTACTCGCTTTTAATAGCTAACCTGCAGGTCCCAGACCCACAGATCAAGGCCCTCATCGCTCTTGGCAAGAATTGCCACAAAGCGACTCCCGGGCGCCATGATCAGCTGGGGTTCCATGACCTTGCCTAGCACTTTCTGGATATCCTCCAAGTGCTGAGTATTGCAAGACCCAGCATGAAGCTGCTTAACCAGGATCTTATCCGCGTTCACGTCCTTGCGGATTATCGCCACCATGACGCTCTCAGCGATTGGATCGGTAGTGAAAACGTCCTTGCAGACTTCCACGTCGATATCGCAGTCGTGCAGATCCGTCGTCTCGAAGACAACCGAGCTGCCGAAGAGCCTCCACATACCGTAGAGCCACGGCTTCCCGTAGTCCTTTCCCTCCTGAGATGCGTAAAAACCAGAAACGTCATTATTGGGACAATACCCGAGGTTCTCGTACTTAGCCATGCTTCTTTTCCTCCATCTTTTTCTGTCTGTTATTCTTTATGCATTTGGAAGATATTATCACATAACATGCACAATCATGCGATAAATCAAATAAGATTCTTAAGCGAGTAGCTCGTTGATGGTAGTGAACCCTCAACTAAAGAAAATTATATGATACTATTATTATAACACACTTTACATAATAAGTAAATACTTCAGTTAGAATTTACCACTTTAGCTAACTTAACACATTTTTCTTTCTTATCATTATCTGGTTATTAATTCTACTTTTTGCATTATAATTCCGAAGTTTTGCAACAAAAAAGACACCAGTAAACAAGTTACCAGTGCCTTAATTGTCAGATTACTACGGGCTTAGCCTTAGATTTCCCGAAAGAAATCCCAGTCCTCCGACGCATACAGTCGTTAAAGCCCTGCATGAAAGCTTCTCGGTCGAAAATTTCCGAATCTTGGAGTAAGCTACTACCAACTTCGTAAACAGTAGTGTAATCGCCATTTCGAATCGGTCGACTGTAGAACACGACCTTTGAAAGCTTACCGACCTCTACAAAAGTAGTATAGAATTCAAAATGTTCAGCAAGTTTTGCCGAACACAGAACCATAATCTTACGTTCAAGGTCCCAATGAATTCTTTTGTACGTATCCCTACCATAGTTATAAGAAAAAGTGTACCTCCGCATACGTTCCTTTTTCGTCTCCTCGAAAAAGAACTCCGGTTTGTACTTGTCGTCCATGCTCTTGAAGCTCCGCATCATTCTTGTCGCCAAAACCATGTACAAAGAACTCCTCTCTTCCCTATCTGTTGCTAATCCTCACAATGCCCTTATACATCGAGAGATCAAATATGCTTTTGCTCCAATCCTATTGTGATTTGGAAGTAGTAACGAGTATGCTCATCACTCAAAACATATTCAACATCTTTTATTTTAACATACTTTACATAAAAAGTAAATGTTTTGACTAAAAATTGCCAACTTTTATAATTGATTAAATAAAGTACTACGTGCATTTTTGATAGTTAAAACACATTTCAAATTTTATTTAACATTTTTTTATAATTTAGTATTTCACAGCATAAAAGCCAAAAAAAGTGGCACTAAAAATAGCGCCACTCAAAGAATCACTCTTCCATGACTTTCTCAAAAAAACCTACAGGTCTATGAATAACTCCCAAAAGCCACCAAAGTGCTCTGCACTGCAGTATGTACGAATCCAGCTCCATCTGGCAAACATCATACTCTGCAATAAGGTCACGAAGTTCCTTCTGACCATCGGTATTATAGGCATCTTCAAAAGAATTTGCAACGTAGCACTTTTCCCTTTTGAAAGCACCATCAGCAATCTTCTTCGCTTCAGCAGTCTCTTTCTCAAGCTCTTCTACAATCGCCTTAACGTCAGCCCTTTCAAGCTTAATCTCTTCGATCATCTCTGACATCGTATAATGTCTCCGACCGTCAAAATACTTGAGCCGAAGCATATCCTCTAACAAATCAATGTATTTCTTGATTTTCAACTTCTGCTTGTCCGAAAGTTCATCTTTCTTCTCTTTCAAAATACACATGAGGCTTTTTCTCTTAGTTGTCAGATAGTACTTAAGATCCTTGCTGTCACCCCAATAAATGCTCTCTTTGGGTGCCTGAGGTCTCTTCGACTTCTTCGCCATAAGCATACACCTCCATAATTCGGTATATTACGTACAACATCAACTAACGACTATACAATATCATTGAATATCAAGCTTTGTCAAGAATTTATGAAAAATTAATTAAATTTTACCTAAATTAGATCCAAGAAGTCTAAATTTGTTTAATAGCTCTTCATTCGTGTTTGTAGTGGTAACAAGTCTAATCAAAGTTTCTGTAATATTAGCTTGGTTACCATCATTTAAAGCTGCACGAATTTTGTTTACAACATCTAATTCTTTAGGTGTTAGCAATAATTCTTCTCTTCTTGTACCAGATTTATTAATATCTATAGCTGGAAATACTCTCTTTTCAGATAATTTTCTGTCAAGATATACTTCCATATTACCAGTTCCTTTAAACTCTTCGAAAATTACTTCATCCATTCTGCTTCCTGTTTCTACTAAAGCAGTAGCAAGTATTGTTAAACTTCCGCCTTCTTCAATATTTCTAGCAGCACCAAAAAATCTCTTTGGCTTATGAAGTGCAGCTGGATCAAAACCACCTGAAAGTGTTCGGCCTGAAGATGGAATTGTAAGGTTATATGCCCTTGCAAGCCTTGTTATGCTATCTAGTAATACCACAACATCTTTTTTCTGTTCTACTAGCCTTTTCGCACGTTCTAGAACTATCTCAGCAACTTTAACATGATGCTCTGGTAGTTCGTCGAAAGTAGAATATACTACATCTCCATCTATAGAACGTTTCATATCTGTTACTTCTTCTGGTCTCTCATCAATAAGCAAAACTATTAGTTCCACTTCTGGGTGATTTTGCGTAATACTATTTGCAAGTTTTTTTAGGATTGTCGTTTTACCGACTTTAGGTGGTGCAACAATCATACCTCTTTGGCCAAAGCCGATTGGTGCAATTAGGTCTATTATTCTTGTAGCATATTCTGTCGGTTTTGTTTCCAAATGCATTCTCCTATTTGGATGAATTGGTGTTAAATCATCGAATTTTTTTCTTTTCATAGCAATATCTGGTGTATCACCATTTATGCTACTTACGTATATAAGAGCTGGGAACTTCTCGCCTTCCTTTGGAACTTTGCTATAACCTTTTATTTTATCGCCAGAATCTAATCTAAATCTTTTTATTTGAACTGGCGAAACGTATATGTCTTTTGGTGTAGACAAATAGTTTTGACCTCTTAAAAATCCGAATCCGTCTGGCAATACTTCCAAAACACCCTCAACTGGTACAGACTCATCTGTGAATTGAGGTTTTTCTTCTTGCACATTGACTTGTTTTTTAGTATGCTCAACCTTTTCATTAGAACTTTCTTCTTTTACATCTTCTTTTACAATTTCTTCTGCTTTTTCTGTGTTTTTTACCTCTGATGCCTTTTCTTCTCTATGTGCTTTAATAATTAAATCAATTAACTCTTCTTTATTTAACTTACTAATTCCTTTTATCCCTTTTTGTTTAGCTAATGCATGTAAATCAGCTAAAGTAAGAGACTTTAGTTCATCTCCCATATATTCAATTCTCCTTTTCTTATGGATTTTTTTAGAATTTTAGAAATGAGCAAGTGGCAAGTTTTTCTTGCCCTTGCTACATTAAGATATTGTAATCGTTTTGAAATTATAAATTAACGAATTTTAATACAAATATATTTTACTTTTATGCTCTTCTTCTAGAAGCTCCTCTTTTTGACTCAATGCTTCTTTTTAGGTCTAACTGTCTTTCGTCACTATCTCTTAAAAACTTGCTTAGCATGTCGTCTAAAGTTGTAGGACCTTCTTCGGTCTGTTCTTTCACAATCTTTTGAACAGTTGGCAAAGCTTTTTTTATAGAAAGAGCTATTTTACCTTTTTCATCTATCGATAAAACTTTTGCTTTAACCAAATCCCCCTCATTTAAAACAGAATGAATGTCTTTTACAAAATCTTTTGAAACCTCTGAAATGTGAACTAATCCCGTTTTTCCATCACTTAATTTAACAAAAGCTCCATAATTCATAATATCTGAAACAGTTCCTTCTACTATTTCGCCAACACTTACTGACATAAAATTTCTTCCTCCTAACAATTTCAAAAGTATTTTATAACAAAACCCCTCATACGTCAATATATTTTAACCATAGATATAAAGAAAAGCTAGTAAAAGTTTCCACTTACTAGCTTTAGCTTTGAATTATTTGGAACCAATCCAAAATTCGTAACTCACCATATCATTTTGGTGAATACAAGTAGCACATATCCCATATTCTCTCGCCAAAGAATATGCCACATGCAAAATTTCACTTTTATAACATGAATCGACACGCCTTACCATAGGACATTCTGAAGTAAAATAGTATATCGTACCATCCTGATTAGCTCCTGCAAAAATCCTGTTCTTCGAGCAGATATAAGAATCTCTCGCCCACCTTTCAAACTTTTCCTTGATTACCTTTACGAGGAATTCTCTTGCCATAATCTCCTTATTAATAAGAGAATCCATCTCGTCACGTGTAACCTCTGTCCTAGTTGAAACACCGTTTATCGTGCGATAAAAAACCAAGTTTTCCTCTTTTCTCAATGCCTGCATATTCCAATTCCTCCTACTCAAGTCAAAGTTGCCTCTCTTTTCCGAAAAAATACCCAGAAAAGTCGTTATGTTAAACGTACCTATATAATTTAACACCATTTTAGAATTATGTCAAGTGTTTTCAAATATTTTCTGTTATTAACTTGTGATAATGTCACCCCTATAGGGTGTAAAATTTTTTTGCAAAAATGTCACCCCATGATAAAATTTAAAACATTATG
>JABLTK010049431.1_pt1 | contig 34062 bp, 33 predicted proteins | sample 7160131 | NCBI WGS metagenome assembly JABLTK01 (sample SAMN14651221, study PRJNA627086) | human gut metagenome | isolation source: feces | host: Homo sapiens
GAACCTAAAAAATTAAGTGGTGAAGATATGCTTAAACTTCAAACTATATTTAATAATCGTGATTTAGAACTTAATGATGCGATTAGTAAAAGTTTAGAAATAATAAGTGATATTACAAACTATACATCAGTTGTTTTAGGTAGGGAATCAAGTGATAACAAATTATCTAAAGTAGAAGTAATTCCAGTTGGTGAGAAAGGGCTTGTAGCTATTGTAATCACTGATAAAGGTCATGTTGAAAATAAGAATTTATCTATTGATGAAAACATACCATTAAGTGAGGTTGCTAAAACTACTGAGTTATTGAATAAGATGCTTGTTGGAACACCTATTGATGATGTACCTAGTAAGTTAGAATTTGAAATTAAACCTATAATAAGAAATTATATTGAAAATTATGAGGTTTTGTATAATGCTTTTTATAATGCATTATCTAATTTCACTAGTGAAAGGGATGTTAAGTTCAGTGGGAAGGCTAATATATTAAAACAACCAGAATTCACTACAGTCGATGATGTTAAAAACATTATTAGTAAATTTGAAAGCAAAGATATGGTGAATAAAATTGAAGAGACTAATGATGAGGTTAAGGTATATATTGGTAGTGAAAGCGAAATCGATGACAATGTAACAATAGTTAAAACTAAATATAAAGCTAATAATGGAACTGAAGGAACTATTGCTGTAATCGGACCAAAAAGAATGGAATACGATAGAGTCGTAAATATGCTTGAATATTTAAAAGAACATATAGAGAGGAAGAAATAATGTCAAAAAAACATATAAAAGAAGAAGAACAAAATATTAATGAACAAACTAGCAATGAAAGCACATGTGAATGTGAAACTAATGAAGATAGTGGTTGTTCTGGATCATGTGCAGGATGTTCTGGATGCGGAAGCATAGACCCTGAAATGATGATTCAAATATTAGGAAGTAGAAATAAAGAACTTGAAGAAAAATATATGAGACTTCAAGCTGAATTTCTAAATTTTAAAACGAGAACTCAAGGTGAAATTAGTAAAATGCTTCAATATGAAGGAGAAGATTTCATTAAAGAGATACTTGTTATTAAAGATAATTTAGAAAGAGCTGTTTCTATGGATGATAATGATTTAAGTGATGAAGTAAGTAAATTCCTAAGTGGATTTAAGATGATACTTGGTAATTTAACTGCTTTACTTGATAAATATGAAGTTCGTGAAGTTGAATGCTTAGGTCTTGAGTTTGATCCTCATGTATCTGAGGCTGTTTTAACTGAGCACGACGAGAATAAACCTGAGAATATTGTACTTGAAGTATATACAAAAGGTTATAAATATAAAGATAAGTTAATTAGACCAGCAATGGTTAAAGTTAACAAATAAGAAAAGGAGAGATAAATTATGGCAAAAATAAATAAAGTTATAGGTATAGATTTAGGAACAACTAATAGTTGTGTTGCTGTTCTTGAAGGCGGTGAACCAAAAGTTATTCCTAATGCTGAAGGTAATAGAACTACTCCTTCAGTAGTAAGTTTTAAAAACGGAGAAGTTAGAGTTGGAGATGTAGCAAAAAGAGAAGCTCAAACTTCTACTAATGTTATTAGTTCTATTAAGAGATTAATGGGAACAAATGAAAAAGTTGAAGCAGAAGGTAAGAAATATACACCAGAAGAAATAAGTGCTAAGATTCTTATGAATTTAAAAGAAACTGCTGAAGCTTATTTAGGTGGTGAAGTAAGTAAAGCTGTTATTACAGTTCCAGCATACTTCAACGATGCTCAAAGACAAGCAACTAAGAATGCTGGTAAAATAGCTGGACTTGAAGTTGAAAGAATTATCAATGAACCAACTGCTGCTGCACTTGCTTATGGTTTAGATAAACAAGAAAATGCACATACAGTACTTGTTTATGACCTTGGTGGTGGTACATTTGATGTATCAATATTAGAACTTGGTGATGGTGTATTTGAAGTTAAAGCTACTAGTGGTAATAATCACTTAGGTGGAGATGACTTTGATAATGCTATTATTGAATATATTGTAAAAGAATTTAAGAAAGAAAATGGTGTTGATTTATCAAAAGATAAATTAGCTATGCAAAGATTAAAAGAAGGTGCTGAAAAAGCTAAGAAAGATTTAAGTGGTGTTAAGACTACTCAAATTAGCTTACCATTTATTACTCAAGGTGAAAATGGACCTTTACATGTTGATATGACATTAACAAGAGCTAAATTTGAAGAATTAATTAGTGATTTAGTAGAATCTACTAGAAAACCAGTTAGAGATGCTTTAAAAGAAGCTAAGTTAACTAAGAATGATATTGATAAAGTATTACTTGTTGGTGGATCTACAAGAATTCCTTGTGTTCAAGAATTAGTTAAAGAAGAACTTGATAAAGAAGGAAGTAAAGAAGTTAACCCTGATGAAGTTGTTGCTATGGGTGCTGCTATTCAAGGTGGTGTTTTAACTGGTGAAGTTAATGATTTAGTACTTCTTGATGTTACACCATTATCACTTGGTATTGAAACTCTTGGTAATGTAATGACTGTATTAATTCCAAGAAATACAACTATTCCAACAACTAAGAGTCAAGTATTTAGTACTGCTGCTGATAATCAACCAGCTGTTGATATTCATATCTTACAAGGTGAAAGACCAATGGCAGCTGATAATAAGACACTTGGACACTTCCAATTAACTAACATACCACCAGCTCCAAGAGGAGTACCTCAAATCGAAGTTTCATTTGATATTGATGCTAATGGTATTGTTAATGTTAAAGCAAAAGATCTTGGAACTAATAAAGAACAAGCAATTACAATAACTGCATCTTCTAATTTAAGTGATGAAGAAATCGATAAAATGATGAAAGAAGCAGAAGCTAATAAAGAAGCAGATAAGAAGAGAAAAGAAGAAGCTGAAATTAGAAACGATGCTGAACAAATGATATTCGGTGCTGAAAAAGCAATGAAAGATTTTGGAGATAAAGTAACTGATTCTGAAAAAGAAGAAGTAGAGAAACTTGTTAAAGAAACAAAAGAAGCTTTAGAAAAAGATGATACTGATGATATTAAGAAAGCTAGTGAAAAATTAAGTGAAAAAGTAATGGAGGTATCTAGCAAAGTATATCAACAACAAGCAGCTGAATCACAAAAGAATGCTGAAAACTCTTCAAAGGAAGAAGAATCTACTAATAAAAAAGATAATGTAAAAGATGCTGAATTTGAAGAAAAATAATTTATGAATAGGGGCTCTTTTAGAGCCCTTATATTTATATATAAGGAGAATTAATGGATTACGATTGGGATTTAACTAGAATATTTAAAAATGATGATGAACTTAAAAGTACAATAGATAAAATAAATGATTTATTAAAAGAAATTATTAAATATAAAGGTAAAATATTTGATAATTTGTATGGGTTTTTAGAAACAGATAGTAAAATAGATTTATTATGTGAAAGAATATATATTTATTCCTTTTTAAAGTTTTATGAAGATATGACTAATAATGAAAGTAAGGAACTTGTAAATAGTGTTCTTAATATTTATGATAAAGCTAATAGTGAAAGAAGTTTTGTTATTCCAGAAATCTTGAAATTAGATTATGAAGATATTTTAAATAAAATAAGAAATGATGATAGATTAGAAAAATATAGATTCTATTTTGAAAAATTATTTAAAGATAAAGACCATGTCCTTAGTGAAAAAGAGGAAAAGATATTATCTGATATGTCATCTTTATATAGAATACCTGAGAATGCTTTTGAAGAACTTGATAATACTGATATATCTTTTGATAAGTTAAAGGATGAAGAAGGTAACTTAATTACACTTACTAATTCTAATTATGGAGTACTTATTAGTTCTAAAAATAGGAGTGTTAGAAAGTCTGCTTTTAATAAGTTGTATAAGTACTATAAAAATCATATAAATACATTTAGTAGTTTATATTTAGGACATGTTAAATGTGATAAATTAATATCAAATACTAGAAAGTATTCTGATAGTTTATCTATGTATTTAAGTAGTGATAATATTGATAAATCTTTATATAATAATTTAATTAAATGTACTAGTGATAATTTGAGTTATTTATATGATTATTATAAAGTGAAAAAGAATGTACTTGGTCTTTCTAAATATCATTTATATGATACTTATGTAAATATATCTAGTATGCCTGAAAGAAAATATAGTTATGGTGATAGTCTTGAAATTATATATAAAGCACTTAATATACTTGGAAGTGAATATATAAAAGATTTTAAAACTGTTATAAATAATAAATCTATTTCAGTGTTACCTAAGAAAGGTAAGAGAAGTGGTGCTTTTGAATGGGCCACTTATGGTGTTCCTCCTTATGTATGTTTAAATTTTGAAGGTGATATTAATTCAATTTCAACTATTGCTCATGAGATGGGACATGCGATGCATAGTTATTATTCTAATTTGAATCAAGAATATGTTAATGCTAATTATCCAATATTTTTAGCAGAAGTCGCATCAACTGTTAATGAGATATTATTAAGTGAATATTTATTTAATAATACAGATGATAAAAATGAAAAAATATATTATTTAGTTGAATTTTTAAATAAATTTAAATCTACTGTATATAGACAAACTATGTTTGCTGAATTTGAAAAAATAGTTCATGATATGGAAGATAATAATGAGAATTTAAGTAGAGATACTTTATGTAATATTTATTATGATTTAAATAAAAAATATTTTGGAGATACTGTTTGTATTGATGAAGATATTAAATATGAATGGTCAAGAATACCACACTTTTATTCTTCATTTTATGTTTATAAATATGCGACTGGCTTTATAAGTGCGATTATAATAGTAGATAATTTAAAGAAAGATAAAAATTATAAAGAAAAATATCTTAATTTCTTAAAGAGTGGAGGTAGTAAGTATCCACTTGATATATTAAAAGATGCTCTTGTTGATATTAGTGATGTTAATGTTATGAATAGAGCATTTGAAATATTTAATGAAAAATTAAACTTACTTAAAAAATATATAGATGAATAGGGAGAGATGTTATGGCAAAAAGAGATTATTATGAGGTTCTTGGTGTATCTAAGGATGCTACTGATGCTGAAATTAAATCAGCATTTAGAAAAAAAGCTAAAGAATTTCATCCAGATTTAAATAAGAGTCCAGATGCTCCTGAAAAGTTTAAGGAAGCTCAAGAAGCTTATGCATGTCTTTCTGATAAAGATAAGCGAGCTCAATATGATAAATATGGTCATGCTGCTTTTGAAAATCCTTATGGTAATGCTGGCGGAGGTTTCTCTGGTAATCCATTTGGTGGTGGAGCCGCTGGATTTGATTTCAGTGATATATTTGATGACTTATTCTCTGGTGGCTTTGGCTCTTCATTTGGTTCATTTGGTGGAAGTGGTAGATCTAGTTCTAATAGAGCAAGAAAAGGTAGCGATAGTTTATATGGAATGAAAATAGACTTTATGGAAGCTGCTTATGGTTGCAAAAAAGATATAGATTTAGAATACTATGAAACTTGTGAAGACTGTGATGGAGCAGGTGGACACGGACAAGAAACTTGTGAAGACTGTGGTGGTAGAGGTTATGTTATTAAACAAACTAATACTATTTTAGGTACAATTCAATCAAAAACAGTTTGTTCAAATTGTAACGGTACTGGAAAATCATTTAAGTCAAAATGTAGTACTTGTAAGGGTTCTGGAAAAGTTAAAGTTAATAAAACAATTACAATAGATATTCCAGCTGGTATTGATACTGGAGAGCAATTAAGACTTAGCGGTAAAGGTGAAGCAGGAATAAATGGGGGACCTAATGGAGACTTATATATTGAAATCAAAGTTATGCCTCATGAACTTTATAGAAGAGAAGGAAATGATGTTTATATAGATTTACCTGTATCTATTACTGATTTATGTCTTGGTACTAAAAAGAACATTAAAACAATGGATGGTACAGTAGAACTTAAAATAAAAGAAGGAAGTCAACCAGGGGATATTTTAAGAATTAAGGGTAAAGGTATAAATAATCCAGATTCTTGGAAAAAAGGAGATTTCTATTGTGTTCTTAAACTAATAATACCAAGAAATCTAACTAGAAAACAAAAAGGTATTTTAGAAGATTTAGATGATACTGATGTAAGTGATGAACCAGAATTCACTAAATTTAATAGATTAAATAAATAATTAAGTTCTTGCTTAATTATTTTTTATTGTGTTTTTTCTATATTTATGGTATATTATATGAACAATTTTTATATGGGGGGTTTTTATGGAAAATGAAATCTATGTTAGTGAAAAAGGGTATAATGAATATTTAAAAAGTATTAATGCTGTAAAAGAAAATATGGAAAGAGTAGAATCATTAAGAGAATATGTTAGTGATAGAATGGGTCTTGATGAATTTACTAAACAATCTTTTTTAGAAAATCTTAAAAGTGAAGGAACTAGTCTTAGTGAAGAATTAGAAGAGAAGATGACTAGACTTGAAAGAATAGTTATAAATCCTGAAAAAGAAAATAGTGAAGATATTGTTGGTTTAGGTGATACTGTTATACTTTTAATAAATGGTCATACATTTGATGTTAAAGTATCTACTAATAGTTCTAATGATTGTTCTGCTACTATAGTTACTGATACTTCTAGTATTATAGGTAGAAGAATATATTTAAGAACAATAGGTGATACAATTTTTTATTCAACTAATGGTTATACAAATGCTATTACGATATTGTCTAAGTTAAAGGAACAAAAACTTGAATTATAGTAAATTTATGGACAAAATTTCGCTTATATGATATAATATGAGCGATTTTTTCATAAAATTCACAAAAAAAGAAGTGTTTTTGAATTTTATTTCGTATATAACTATTAGGAGGACAAAAAGATGGCATTTATTGATAAGTCTGTTATTAATGAAATTAAATCTAAAAATGATATAGTAGATGTCATTGGTAGCTATATTAATTTAAATGATAAAAATAAAGCTTTATGTCCTTTTCATGATGATCATAGTCCATCATTTAGTGTTCAACCAGATAAGCAAATTTATAAATGTTTTAGTTGCGGTGAGAGTGGTAATGTTATAACATTTGTTCAAAAATATAATGGTATAACTTTTGTAGAAGCATTAAAGATGTTAGCTGATAGAGCTAATATTAAAGTAGATATAAATACTACTAAAAAAGTAAATACTAAATATGAAAAATTATATGAGATTAATGATACGGTTAATAAATATTTTAAAGCAAATTTACTTTCGACTGAAGGAATTAAGGCTACTAAGTATTTAGAAGAAAGAAAAATATCAAAGGATATAATTAATGAATTTAATATTGGACTCTCAACAACTAATAAATTATCAACTATATTATTTAAAAAATATAGCTATGATGATTTAGTAAAACTGGATATTATTAAAGAAATAAATGGTAGATATTATGATACATTTCAAGATAGAATTATATTTCCAATTATTGATGAGAATAACAATGTAGTAGCATTTAGTGGTAGAAAATATACTAATGAAGATTTAAATAATAATACACTTCCTAAATATTCAAATACAAAAGAAACAGATATATTTAAGAAGAGTGAGGTATTTTATAATATCAATAATGCACTTGCAGAAATAAAGAAAAAGAGAGAAATTATTATTACTGAAGGTTTTATGGATACCATTAGAATGTCATCTGTTGGTTATAAGAATGTAGTAGCAATAATGGGTACTGCATTTACACAAAAACATCTAGAAAAAATAATTAAATGGAAGTGTAAAGTAATACTAAATCTTGATCAAGATGATGCCGGTGTTAAAGGTACAATCGAAGCAGGAGAAACATTACTAAAAAATAATATAGATACAGAAGTTATAGTATTTGAAGATTATAAAGATAGTGATGATTTTATAAAAAATAAAGGAAGTGATGCTTTTAAAATTGCTTATGATAATAGAGTTTCTTTCATAGATTTTAAACTTAAATATTTAAAAAGAAAAAGAAATATGAAAGATGCTGTTGAAAAAGCAAAATATATAAGAGAAGCTGTTCTTTCACTAAATGATTTAGATAGTCAAATATTAATTGATTTAAAAATAAAAGATATCGCAGAAGAGTTTGGTATAAATGAATCTGATATAAGAAATGAAATCAAATTAAATAAAAAAATGGCTGTTAAGCAAGTAGAAGAGCCAAAGAAAGTAACTAGATATAATAAATATGATAAGAGTGAACTTAGATTACTTTACTTAATGCTTAATTATGAGGATGTAATACTTTATTTTGAAAATACTCTTGGATATTTAATACAAGATGATAGAGCTAATTTAGCATATAAAATAATTGAGTTTAGAAATGATTATGGTTATTATAATTATAGTGATTTTTTAGATTATATTTCTGATAATGATAAACTTATGAATACTGTTAAAGAAGTAATGAAATATCATAATAATGAAGAATATACAACTGAAGAGTTAGATGATTATATTAATACTATTAAAATGTATTCAATTAACAAAAGAATAGAAACTCTAAAAAATGAAATGAGTGAAACATTCGATGTTAATAAAAAAATAGAAATAGCAAAGAAAATAGAAAATATAAATAAGGAAGTGTTGAAATGGTAAATAATATTAAAACTTTTGAAGAAAGATTACAAGAATTAGTTGAAGCTGGTAAAAAAGAAGGATTTTTAACTTATGAACAAATAGCTAAAAAAACTATTGATTTAGATTTAGATGCTAATGCTTTGGATGAGTTATATAATGCTCTTAATGAAAATCATATTGAAGTTAGAGCTGAAGATGAAGAAGATAATGGAAATATTGATTTAAAGAATGATATTATTATTGATGATGTTCCTGATGAAAGTAAGGATATGAGTGTTAATGATAATGTAAGAATGTACTTAAAAGAAATAGGTAAAATAAGTTTGTTATCTCTTGAAGAAGAACAAGAACTTTCTAAGAGAGTTGCAGAAGGAGATGAACAAGCTAAAAATATTCTTGCTGAATCTAACCTTAGACTTGTTGTTTCTATTGCTAAAAGATATGTAGGAAGAGGTCTATTATTCTTAGATTTAATTCAAGAAGGTAATATTGGACTTATGAAAGCTGTTGAAAAGTTTGATTATGATAAAGGGTATAAATTTAGTACTTATGCTACTTGGTGGATAAGACAAGCTATAACAAGAGCACTAGCAGATCAAGCAAGAACAATAAGAGTTCCTGTACATATGGTTGAAACTATTAATAAAATGGCTAGAATAGAAAGACAAATGACTCTTGAACTTAATCGTGAACCTACTGATCAAGAACTTGCTAAAAAGATGGGACTTTCAGCTGATAAAATAGTTGAAATTAGAAAAATTAGTCAAGATCCAGTAAGTTTAGAAACACCAATAGGTGAAGAAGATGATTCACATTTAGGAGATTTTCTTGCTGATGAAAGAACTATGTCACCGGAAGAATTTGCTACTTATGAAATACTTAAAGATGAATTAAGAGAAGTTCTTGATACATTAACAGTAAGAGAAAAAGAAGTTTTAGAACTTAGATTTGGTTTATTTGATGGATCTAGTCATACTCTTGAAGAAGTTGGTAAACAATTTAAAGTTACAAGAGAAAGAATTAGACAAATAGAAGCAAAAGCTCTTAGAAAATTAAGACACCCATCAAGAGCTAAAAAATTAAAGGATTTCTTAATTGAATAGAATAGAAACTATATATTCATTAATAGATAAAAATGATAAAGTAGTAGATGTAGGGTGTGATCAAGCTAAACTTGGTATTATGCTTGCAAAATCTAATATAAAATCTATTGCTAGTGATATAAGTATAAATGTAATATTAAGAGCAAAAGAAGATATTAATAAATTAGGATATAGTAATTATATAGATTTAAGAGTATCTGATGGACTTTCAAATATTAAAGAAGGAGAAGCAGATACAGTAGTACTTTCGGGTATGGGTACACATACAATATTAGAAATACTTAATAATACAAAATTAAGATTTAAAAAAGTAATAACAATATCTAATAATTATCATGATATATTAAGAACTAAAATGAATGACTTAAATTATAAAATTGATAGAGAATTAATAATAAAAGAAAATAATAAATATTATAATTTAATATTATTTAAAGAAGGTAATAATGATTTAACAAGAAAAGAAATATTACTTGGTAAAAATCATATAGATGATAATTTATATAATGATTATTTGAATTATTTAAAAAATAAGTATCTTAGTATAAAAGAACAATCAAAAGATAGAAATGATAAAATAAATGAAGTACTAAAATATATAAAATTTAATTAAGCTAAAATTATGTCATTTAATTTTACTTTAAAAAAGCACTAGACATAGTGCTTTTTTAATGATAAAATATCTAATAGAATAGAGGTGAAGTTAAATGAATAAAAAAGGATTTACATTAGTGGAATTACTAGCTGTAATAGCAATTTTAGCTTTACTTATTATAATAGCTCTTCCAAATGTACTTGAAATGTTTAATAGAGTGAAGAAAGAAATATTTTTAACAGAAGCTAAAAATTTATACAAAGAAGTATCTAAAAAATATATTACTGAAAATATGAGGGGAAATGTTATCAATAAAATAGATTCTTCGGATAATAAATTAAATATAGATACAGATAAATTAGTTTATGATATAAGATTAGATGATAGTGGTGTTATAAAAGATTTTAAAGTTTCTGATGGGACTTATTGTATAAGAAGTCGTATTAATGATATAAAAAGTTTAACTTATGAATTAATAGAAGAAGGAGATTGTGAAGGAAATCCTTATGCTCCAGAACCTGTTAAATGTACTTATGATGGTAAACTAGTTCAAGGTGCTGAGTTTGTTCAAGGTGCTTACACATATAGATATAGACAAGAGGGGAAAAATCTAGAAGATGGTACTACTATCGATTGGCAAAACATTAGAAACGACGGATGGGGAGTACAACTTACAGATAAATCAAGTACAAGTTCAGTTAGTGGAGAGATATGTGCATTCATAAATGACAAACCTGTAGTGTCAACTAATGCAATGTATAGGTATAGTAAGGCTAGTTCAATTGATATAAGTAATTTTAATTCAAGTAAAGTTACTAATATGAATTCTATGTTTTATGAAAGTGCAGCTACAGAAATAATTGGTTTAGAAAAATTGGATACTCATAATGTTACAACTATGGGAAATATGTTTAATGGAAGCAAAGCTAAAACTCTCGATGTAGCTAATTTTAATACTAAAAAAGTAAAATATATGGATTTTATGTTTAAAAGTACTGAGGCTACTAAATTAGATTTAAGTAATTTTACTACTAATAATGTTATTAGATTATATGCTATGTTTTGGGCTAGTAAAGCAGAAGTTATAGATGGTTTAGAGTTTTTTAATACAAGTAAAGTTACTAATATGGAACATATGTTTAGAGAAAGTAAAGCTTTAACTCTTAATTTGAGCAGTTTTGATACAAGTAATGTTACAAGTTTCTTATGTTTTTTAGCTTGGTCTAGTGCTACTAAAATAATTGGTATTGAGAATTTTAATACAAGTAAGGTAATTAACATGAATGCAATGTTTTATGGTACTAAAGTAGATTATTTAAATTTAAGTAATTTTGATACAAGTAATGTAACAGATATGGGTGCTATGTTTATGTTTAATACATCTAAAATAATAGATGTCAGTTCATTTGATACAAGTAATGTAACAGATATGGGCAAAATGTTTATGAATACAGAAGCCACTGAAATAAAAGGTCTTGAGAGTTTTGATACACATAATGTAACAAAGATGGGAAGCATGTTTTGGGGAACAAATGTATCTAAATTGGATTTAAGTTCATGGGATACTAGTAATGTAACAGATATGGGTGGTATGTTTGCTGTTAGTGATGCAACTGAAATAAATTTAAGTAGTTTTAATACAAGTAAAGTTACTAATATGGATCAAATGTTTAGAAATTGTCATGTGAAAAGTTTGGATATTTCTACATTTGATATTAGTGATAAAGTTAATTTAGAAAATATGTTTTGGGATTCTAATTCGAATATTGTTTATGTTAAGAATAGTGATATTGTTAATTTATTTGAAAATAGTGATGTAATTAATATTCCTAAGTATTTAAAAGTAGTTGTTAAATAGGTTTCAATTGTGAAATCTATTTTCTTTTGATGACATTTTATAATGCTTATGATAAAATTATTTTGGTGATGAAAGTGAAAAAGGTTATTAAAATATTTTTATGTATGAGTTTATTATTTATTTTAAGTAGTTGTGGTAATAAAGAAGAAGAGAATCTTAATTATACTACTAGTGAAGTAGATGGTAAAACTATTTATACTATTAAAACTAAGAAATATGTTTCTAGTGATAAAGAAACTAATTTAGTTATGATTGATGTTAGAGATTATGGAATTATGGTTGCTGAGTTATATCCTGATAAAGCACCAATTACTGTTGAGAATTTTAAGAATCTAGTTAGCAAGAATTTTTATAGTGGTCTTATATTTCATAGAGTAATGAAAAACTTTGTTATTCAAACTGGAGATCCACAAGGTAATGGAATTGGTGGTAGTGATAAAACTATTAAAGGTGAATTTGAAGCTAATGGTGTTAAAAATGATATTAGTCATGTTAGAGGAGTTTTATCAATGGCAAGAAAAAAAGGTAGTAATCCTGAAACTAGTGAAACATTTAATTCTGCTTCTAGTCAATTTTATATTGTTCAAGATGATGCGACTTATTTAGATGGGAAATATGCTGGTTTCGGTAAACTTGTTAGTGGATATGATGTCCTTGATAAGATTGCTTCTGTTGAAACTAATATGAATGATAAACCTATTAATGATGTTGTTATTAAAAATGTTAGATTTGTAGAATATTATGAGGGGTAATTATGATTTTATTAGATGGTAAAAATTTAAGTGCCAAGATTAAAGATGAAATCAAAGGTAATGTTGAATCATATAAAGTAACACCGGTATTAGCTGTTATTACTATTGGAGATGATCCTGCTAGTAAAATATATGTTAATAATAAAAAGAAAGCTTGTGAATATGTAGGAATGAGCTTTTTACATTTATCATTTGATGAAAGTGTTAATGAAGAAAAGGTTATTAAAAAGATTAAAGAACTTAATAAAGATAAATATATTAATGGTATAATTGTTCAATTACCTTTACCTAAAAAATTTAATGAGGATAGAATTGTTAATACTGTTGATATTAATAAAGATGTTGACGGTTTTAGAAGTGGAAGTGCATTTGTTCCTCCTGTTGCATATGGTGTTATGGAAATTTTTGATTATTATAAAATTAATCTTGAAGGAAAAAATATTGTTGTAATTGGAAGAAGTAAAGCAGTAGGTATACCTATGGTTAGAGAATGTTTAAAAAGAAATGCTACTGTTACTATATGTCATTCTAAAACTGAAAATTTAAAACAATATACTAAGAATGCTGATATATTAATTGTAGCTGTTGGTAAAAAGAATATTATTAGTAAATCTATGATTAAAAAGGATGCTGTTATTATTGATGTTGGTATAAATAGAGTTAATAAGAAGGTATGTGGAGATGTTAATCCTAATGTTATGGAGAAATGTTCACATTTAACTCCTGTTCCAGGTGGAGTAGGTCCTATGACAGTTGTTATGTTAGTAAAGAATACATTTAAAGCTTATAAAAAACAAAATGGAATAATAGATATGTTTGATGTGATGAATAATGAATAATAAAGAAATAGAAAAAAGTATAATTAAAACTTATAGAAAAGAAATATGGGCTAGATTTGTTAAAGCTGTTAAAGAATTTAAACTTGTTAATGAAGGAGACAAAGTAGCTGTATGTATTTCTGGTGGTAAGGATTCATTTTTACTTGCTAAATGTATGCAAGAATTAAAAAGACATGGAGATGTTAATTTTGATTTAGTCTTTATTTGTATGAATCCTGGCTATAATGAAAAGAATTTAGAATTGATTAAATCTAATGCTAAATTAATGGATATTGATTTAAATATATTTACTACTGATATATTTAGTGTAGTTGAAAATCAAAAGGTTTCTCCTTGTTATTTATGTGCTAGAATGAGGAGAGGTGCTTTATATAACCAAGCTAAAAAATTAGGTTGTAATAAGATAGCATTAGGTCATCATTTTGATGATGCTGTTGAAACTATTCTTTTAAGTATGTTTTATGCTTCTGAATATAAAACTATGATGCCTAAGTTACATAGTGATAATTTTGAAGGAATGGAACTTATAAGACCTTTATATTATGTTAGAGAACATGATATATTAAGATTTGTTAATGGTAATAATCTTACATTTATAAATTGTGCTTGTAAGTTTACTGAAAGAAGTGAATATGAAAATAATTCTAAGAGAAAAGAGATAAAGAATTTAATAAAAGAATTAAAGAAAGTAAATCCAAATATTGATTATAATGTATTTAAATCTACTTTTAATGTCAATTTAAATACTATATTAGGTTATCATGATAGAGAAAGTAAATATTTTTTCTTAGATGATTATGATGAAAAGAATTTCAAAAATTGAAATTCTTTTTAAATATTATTTATTTTTTATTTAGTTTTTGATATTATTATTGGAGAATAGAGGTAGATATGAAAAAGTTTAATTATTTATTATTTACTGTTTTAATTAGTTTTATGTTTATTAGTGTTGATGCAATTGACATTACTAAGAAAGGTGAGATAACTGGTGAATATACTTATGGAGATAAGATTATAAGTGATGCGACTGCTTATCTTTATAAAGTAGGTGACTTAGATACTGATGGTAATTTTACTTATAGAGATGAATTTAATACTTTTACTGATAATATAAATAATTTAAATGCATCAGAATATAAAGCACTTGTTGATAAAGTTAATAAACACATTACTGATAATAATATTGACTATATTAAAACTACAAATACTGATAGTCATGGATTATTTAAATTTGATGATTTAATTGTTGGAGTTTATTTGGTGAAGATTGATGACAAAATTATTGATGAAAAATATACTTATTCAAGTTCACCATTATTAATAAGTGTTCCGACTTATGATGAAGTTAGGTTAGAAGAAAATTATAATGTTTTAGCTGTTTTAAAAGCAACTGAAAGTATAAAAGAAGAAGAAATACCTAAAACATTTGATTCAATTGTTAATTATATAATTATTGGAGTAGTATCTTTTATAATTGTAGTTGGAATAGTTATATATTTTGTAGTAAAGAAGGAAAGTAAAAAATGAAAAATTATTTAAAGAAATTTATTCTATTTATTGGTTTAATGTTATTTACAGTTGTATATGCTGAAACTGTTATAACCGTTGATAATACTAAGAAAGGTATTACAGATACTGGAAGTTACTATATTACTAATAAAGCAGCATTTACTGTTAATAATGTAATATCTACTGATAGTTTTAAAGCATATAAGATTTTAGATGCTTATTATAATGAAAATGAAAATACTATTACTTATGATTTTACTAGTGATTTTCAAAGTTATTTAAATACAACTACTGATTATAAAGATTTAAAATCAAGTGATTATTACTCTCTTAGTAGTGGTTCAATTACAAGTGGAAGTACTCTTACTTCTAGTACACTTGATAAACTAGTTAGTGGTTATGCATCATATATTAAAACTAATAATGTAAGTGGAACTTCTATGACTGTAAGTGGTAATACAGCAACTGTTTCACTAGAAGCTGGTTCATATTTAATATTACCTGTATCTACTGCTAAAGTTTATGCTGTTATGGTTGGTAATTTAGATTTTACTGCTGAAGATGATAAATATTGGAATTTAAATGATGAAACTATTGTTGCTAAGGTAAGTGAAACAGAAATTAATAAATTTGTTGGTGATAATAAAACTAGTGCTGATTATACAATAAATGAAATATTTACATATACTATTACAGCTACTGTTATTCAATATCCAACTAATGCTACTAATAAAACATTTAAAATAGTTGATACTTTTGATAATGGAATTACTTTTGCTGGTGTTAATACAATTAATGTAAAAGATGGAGAAACAATACTTACTAATGATGCTGGTGTTATTAAAACTGCTGATGGTAAAGTTGTTGCGACTACATCACTTAATGGAAATACAATAACAATAGATTTTATTGTTGATAATTTAACAAGTACAACTATTACTGTTACTTATAATGCATCTCTTAATGCAAATGCATTATGTACTGGTAATAAAAATACAGCTAAGTTAATATATTCAAATGATCCATATTCTGATGGTACTTATGAAACTGAAGAAAAAACAACTACTGTTTATACTTATGGAATAAAAATATTGAAATATTCTGGAAATGATAAAACAGCTTTACTTAGTGGAGCAAAAATTGAAATATATAGTGATGTTGAACTTAGTAATAAAATAGGTGAAGTTACAACTCTTGAAAATGGTACTGCTACATTTAATGGTCTTAAAGCAGGAACTTATTATTTAGTTGAAACTATTGCTCCAACAGGTCATAAAAAAATAAATGATATTATTTCTGTTGATGTTGTTGCTAATAATACTACTTGTTATACTGATGTTGAAATATCAAATAGTAAAAATGGATTATTACCATTTACAGGTGGTAATGGTTCTTCTGCTTATACTATAATTATGACATTTGTTGCTGCAAATGGACTTGTTAACTTATTTACCCCAACATGTGGTGCAATAATGGGTGGTTTAGCACTAGCTAAAGTTAACTACACTACATGGTTAAAATGGGCTATGAAGTTATTAGTTCTTATTGGTTTATCATCAATGGTAATACTTACATTTGCATCAGTAATATTATCATAGTGAAAAGATTAAAGACACTTTTTGAAAGTGTCTTTTTTATTGATTAAATTACTAAATCATATAAATATTATCATTAATTTCATTAGAAGCAGATTCCAATTTTTGAATTTTTGAATCTAATGTTTTTATTTGCCTTTCTAATCTACTAACTCTATCTTCTAAATCATTATTTATATTATTGTTATTATTTATCTGATTATTATAGTTTGGTGGAATAACATTTGGCCCATATGCTTGATATTCTTGATTTAAATTATAACCACTAGGGGGATATATCATACCAGGAGCTTGATAACCTTGATTTAGATTTTGATAGAACATATCTCTATTATTCATAACATCACCTAGTATAATATATGATGATTATTTGTTTTTGAACCTATTTTGTATTATAATATATTCATAAAGAAAGGGAAGCATTATGAGACTTAAACATATAAAAGATGCGGATAAAATAATAAATAAAAGCAATTACATAATTACTAAACCAGAAAAATATAAAGGTAAATGGAATAAATTATTTAATAATGATAATAATATAGAAATAGAAATAGGTACAGGAAAAGGAAAATTCATAATAGAAACAGCACTTCAAAATTCAAATACAAATTATATAGGAATAGAGAAGTATGATAGTCCACTTGTTTCAGCAGTAAAAAAGCTGGAAGAGTTAGAAATAAATAATTTAAAACTTATCTGTTATGATGCATTTGAAATAGAAAATATATTTGATAAAGAAATATATAAAATATATTTAAACTTTTCTGATCCATGGCCTAAAAAAAGACATACAAAAAGAAGATTAACATCAGATAGATTCTTACAAAAATATGATTTAGTATTCAAAGATAAAAAAAGAATAGAAATGAAAACTGATAATGATGATTTATTTCTTTATTCTTGTGAGTCCTTAGTCGATTACGGATATAAAGTAATAAAAAAAGACACTAATCATATAAGTGATATAACAACAGAATATGAAGATAAATTTATGAGTATTGGAAAAAACATAAATTATATAAGTGTTGTTAAAGAATAAATAATTTGCTATAATCTTAAAGTAGGAGAAATAAAAATGTATAAAAAGATTGTTACAATAATGTGTGTATTGTTACTAACAGCATGTACTAACCAGACATATTATTTAAATAATTTAACATATGAAGATATAATAAATATATCAATTAATGAAACTGAAAAAACAACCAATATAAACAATAAAGGGTATAAATATTATTTACCAACTGGTTTTATAGTTTCAAAAGACAATGGCTATAATCAAGAATTATTAAGTGATGATAATACAAAATACTATTTAAACGTAGACATAGTAAGCTATTATTATAAAAATAAAATGCAATCAACACATAATATAAAAGATTATAAATATTATGAATTTGAATATAAAGACAAGACTGGTTATTTAAAAATAACAGAAAATAATGATAATTTTTTTGTTGAGTTGTGCTATAATTATGCTATAATAGAGGTAGAGGTAAAGGGTAGCAACCTAAGATATGCAATATCAAGAGGAATTATTATATTAAATTCTATACAATATAATGATTTAGTAATAGAAAAAAATATTGGTAATAATGATATTGATAATGCAGAAACAGTTTATAAAATACCTGAACCAAAAGACAAAGATAGTTCTAAAAATATTTTAGAATATATGGAAGAGGAATAGGAGAGTGTAAAAATATGGGTGTTTTTAGTAAACTAAAAAACATATTTTATGATGAAGAAGTAATTGAAGAGCCAAGTACAGAAATTAAAATAGATAAACCAGCAAAAAAAGAAATTGTTGAAAAACCTAGAGTTGAAGAAATAAAAGTGGTTAGACAAGAAGAAAGAAGAGAACCTGAAATCAAAGAAGAGCCTAAATCTGAACCATCATTTAATAGTGAGAGAGATTTGTTTAGAAGTGAAAGAACATTTAATTTTACTCAATTTGATGATGATGAAGAGGAAGAATTACCACCAAGAAGAAATGTTTTAGATAGAGAAAGAGACAGAAGAACTAATAAAGTTGAAACAAAAGAACCAGTGGTAGTTGAACAACCAAAGGTATTTAAACCAAGCCCAGTTATTTCTCCAATATATGGTATTTTAGATAAAGATTATAAAAAAGAAGAAATAACTACTAAAAAAGTAGAAATAAAAGAAACACCACTTAGCACAAGTGCTGCAACATATGATAGTGTTAGAAGAAAAGCTTATGGTACTCTTGAAGATGATTTAGAAGACACATTAAATAAAATGAATAAATTAACTCCTGATGATATAAAAGATGAAGTACAAAAAATAGATAATGATGTGAATAAACTAGAAGAAAGATCAAATAAAATAGAAGATTTAATTAGTAAGATTGAATTCTCTCCTGAAACAAATAACAATAACAATAACAATAGTAATATTTCAGTAGGAGAGCTTGAAGATAAAGTTAAATTAGAAAACTTTGATGATACAGCAGAATTATCTACAGACAAAACTATGACAGATAGTACATTAGAGCATGACTTATTTAACCTAATTGATTCAATGTATGATGATAAGGAGGATTAATAATGGAAGCACTAAATGAAGCACTACCTGTAGTAATTTATTTATTACTAATTGTATTATTAGTTGTAGGAATAGTTATTGGTATAAAATTAATATTTACAATGAGTAAAATTGACGAACTGTTGGATGATATTACTAAAAAAGTTAAAACACTTGATAGAGTATTCAATATAATAGACTATACTACAGATAAAGTATCGATGATTAGTGATACAGTAGTAAATTTTGTTACAAGCAAATTAAAAAAGATAATTAGATTTAAGAAATCTAATGATGATGAGGAGGATGAAATTGATGAGTAATAAAAAAGGTGGATTTGGAAAATTTCTTGGAGGTTTAGCATTAGGCGCTGGTATTGGAATCTTACTTGCTCCAGATAAAGGAGAAAATACTAGAAAAGTATTAAAGAAAAAGTTAGACGAATTATTAAAAAAACTAAGAGAAATCGATGTAGATGAAGTAAAAGATGAATTACTATTTAAGGCAGAAGAGTTACAAGCTGAACTTGCTGACTTAGATAAGGAAAAAGCAAAAGAAATTGCATTAAAACAAGCAAACATTATTAAAGGAAAAGCAGAAGAATTATATAAATATGCAATCGAAAAGAGTACACCAGTAGTGGAAAAAGCTGCTGATGAAGTAAGAAAACAAGCTCTTAAAGTAGTTAAAGAAATCGAAAAGAAATTAGCTGACGAAAAGAAAAGTAAAAAGTAATATAAGCACTAAAAAATAGTGCTTTTTCTTTTTACAAAGAACATTTACAATTTATAACTTAATATGATAAAATATCATTAGTGAAGCAACTAAACCCCTGCTGTTGGGCATTACTTGTTGTGTGGCTTAACTGTAAAAGTAAGTTAGGCATTTTTATTAATTGAAAATAATTAATAAAAATATATATAATTGACAATCTAATTTAATCGTGTTAAAATTTACTTAAATCTTGAAGAAATATTAATAAATTCCTTATTACAGTGAATCTAGGATAGTGGAAACTAGAAAATAATATTTATTAATTCCTATCTTCTTAAAAAGGATACTAATCATATCTCGGATAATTCCGTTAAAAATAATTAAGATAATTAAAGGATGGTACCGTCATTTATGACTCCTTATGTACCATTCTTTTTTATTTATAAAAAGGAGGAAAATATGAAAAACGAAAAAATAATATCAAGAAGTGAAGATTTTGCATCTTGGTATACAAATGTAGTTAAAGCAGCTCACTTAGCAGACTATTCAAATGTTAAAGGGTTTATTATATTTGAGCCTAATGGTTATGCTATATGGGAGAAAATACAATCTGTGATGGATGGTATGTTTAAAGAACTAGGACACCAAAATGTTTATTTACCAGTTATGATACCAGAAAACTTATTAAAAAAAGAAGGAGAACTTGTTGAAGGTTTTGCTCCTGAAGTTGCTTGGATAACACAAGGTGGAAGTAATAAATTAGAAGAAAGATTAGCATTTAGACCAACGAGTGAATCATTATTTTGTGATTACTACAAGAATATAGTTAAAACATATAAAGACTTACCAAAATTATATAATCAATGGTGTAATGTAATAAGATGGGAGAAAGAAACAAGACCCTTTTTAAGAAGTCGTGAATTTTTATGGCAAGAAGGACACACAGTTCATGCAACAGCAAAAGAAGCAGAAGAAGAAACATTAAGAATGCTAAATGTATATAAGAGATTTTTTGAAGAATATTTAGCAATACCAGTAGTTGTAGGTAAAAAAACAGAAAAAGAAAAGTTTGCAGGTGCTGAATATACTTTAACTGTTGAAGCATTAATGCAAAATGGAGTTTGTCTTCAATCAGCAACAAGTCACTATTTCGGTCAAAAGTTTGCAAAAGCTTATGATGTTAAATTTGTAACAAAAGATAATACATTTGATTATTGCTATCAAACATCTTGGGGATCAACAACAAGAATGATTGGAGCACTAATTATGGTTCATGGAGACGATAAAGGATTAGTGTTACCACCAAAGATTGCTCCAAGACAAGTATGCATTGTGCCTATCAAAATGGAAGATAATGTATTGGAAGTGGCAAATAAAATAAATGATAATTTAAAAACAAATAATGTTATATCATATATAGATTTAAGTGATAAGAGTGCTGGATTCAAATTTGCAGAAGCAGAAGTAAATGGAATACCAGTAAGAATAGAAATTGGTCCAAGAGATCTAGCAAATAACGAAGTTACAATAGTTAGAAGAGATACTAGTGAAAAAGTAAATGTAAAACTAGAAGAAGTTAATGAAAAAGTAAATGAATTACTTAATGATATTCAAAAGTCTTTATACAATAAGGCATTAAAGAGTAAAGAAGAAAAAACTTATACAGCTAAAACATTAAAAGAAGTAGAAGATATAATGAATAAACAACCAGGATTTGTACATGCACATTGGTGTGGTGAAACTGAATGTGAACTTAAAATGAAAGAAATAAAAGGTACTAAATCTAGATGTATAGTTGAATCAAAAGATTATGCAGACGAAAAGTGTGTGGTATGTGGAAAACCTGCTAAACATGAAGTTGTATGGGGAATACAATATTAATGTAAACTAACATACTTTTAATATATCTATCACAAAGTTTTCACAATTATAAAATATAATGAATACATAAGGTAGGTGAAGCTTATAGATATAAAAAAGTAACGAAAAGTAAAAATTTAACGAATGATAATGTTAACAAAGCACCATTTTTGGTGCTTTTTTAAGTATTATAGGCATAAAATAGTTGACAAATACATATAATTACTATATAATCATACTTGTTGAAAAAGAAAGAAAGAGATCCACTCTTCACCAGATGTAAAGATACATTGGTACAAAAGCTTATTTATTTAAATTATAAATATCTTTTAAAGTGGACTTCTCAGGTTCACTTTTTTAAATGTAATATGGAGGTGTTAGCAATAGCTAAGCAGAATAATGAAGTTCAAATTAATGAACAAATAACTTTTCAAAATGTTATGGTAATCGGACCAAACGGAGAAAAAATGGGTGTTAAAAATATCAATGATGCGTTAACATTATCAAAATATGCAGGACTTGATTTGGTACTTTTAAATAATGACCCTAAGAATCCAGTTTGTAAAATTATTGATTACAATAAGTTTCGTTATGAGAAACAAAAAAGAGAAAAAGAGGCCAAAAAAAGACAAAGAGAACAAAATCTTGAAACTAAAGAATATAGACTTAGTGTTTCAATTGATGTTGGTGATTTTGAAACTAAACTTAGAAATGCTAAAGCTTATATTGAAAAAGGTCATAAAATTAAAGTATCTGTTAGATTTAAAGGAAGACAAATTGCTCATCCTGAATTAGGTCGTGATGTAATAATGAAATTTGCAACAAGACTTGAAGATGTAGCAGATATTGAACAAATGCCAAAATTAGAAGGAAGAAGTATGCAACTATTCCTAGCACCAAAGAAATAGAAAGGAAGATGTAAATTATGCCAAAGATGAAATCACACGGTGGAATTAGTAAAAAAATTATAGTAAGAAATTCAGGTTCAGCTAAAATTGGACATGTTGGAGCTAATCATAACAGTGGTAAGAAAAACACTGACTTCAATAGAAAAGCAAGAAAGGGATCTATACTTAGTAGCGGAGATGCAAAAAGATATAGAGGACTAGTAAAGTAAGGAGGACTAACAGATGACAAGAGTTAAAGGTGGAATCGTTTCTAAAAATAGAAGAAGAAAAGTATTAAAAAGAGCTAAAGGTTATTTTGGAAGCAAACATAGATTATATAAGACTGCTCAAGAACAATTATTCCATAGTGGAGCTTATAGTTATAATGATAGAAAGAAAAGAGCTAACGACTTTAGAAAATTATGGATTACAAGAATTAATGCTGCTTGTAGAGCAAATGATATAGTTTATTCTAAATTCATTAATGGTCTTAAGAAAGCTAATATCGAAATCAATAGAAAAATGCTTAGTGAACTTGCTATTTTTGCACCAGAAGAATTTTCAAAATTAGTTAAATTATCTAAAGATGCTTTAGAAGGAAAAGTAACTAAAGAAAGCAAAGAAGTTAAAGAAGTAGCTGCTAAAGTTGAAAAGAAAGTAAATGAAGCAGTAGATTATACTAAATTAACTGTTGCTGAATTAAAATCTTTATGCAAAGATAAAGGTATTGAAGTATTATCAACTATGAAAAAATCTGATTTAGTTGAAGCTTTAAATAAATAAATTAAATAAGCAATATAATTAAGTATCCAAATGGATACTTTTTAATTGATAAATTAATATTTATACCTTATAATATAAGTGAAAAAAGAAGGAATTAAGATGTATAAAAGGATTGATCCATTTCTATATAATACACCATCAATAGATATACATGGTTATGATAGATATGGTGGAGTAGCATTGGTTAAAAATTTTATTGATAATTCACTTAGAATAGATTGTAAAAAGATTAGAATTGTTCACGGTCATGGAGAAGGCATTTTAAAAGCCGCTACACATGAATATTTAAAAAGTGATAAAAGAGTACTTGAATATAAATTAAACATATATAATGATGGTGAAACAATTGTAATACTTAAATAAGGAGGATATATGCAACAATATTTTGGAGTATCTAAAAAAGATAATACTTTATTATTAAATCAAAATGATTTAAATCATATTAAAACAGTTATGAGAATGAAAGAAAATGATGAAATAATTGTTGTATATGAAAATAAAAGTTATATATGTTCTCTTAATAAAGATTTAATGAGTGCAAACATCAAAGAAATATTTAAAGAATATAAAGAAAAAAATAATTTTAAAGTGTATGTTCCATTACTAAGTGAAGAAAAAATGAGCTTTATACTTCAACATGGAACGGAACTTGGTATAATGGAGTTTGTAGTAGTGATGTATAGTCATTGTAAATACAAATTACCAAAGAAAGACTTTGATAAAAAGCTTATTAGATGGAACAAAATCCTTAAAGAAGCGGCAGAACAAAGCTATAGACTTGAAAAACCAAAGCTTGAAAAGATAATAGAAATCAAAGACATAGAAAGTGATGCAAATGTAAACATATTGTGTTCACTTGACAAAAATAATGTAAAACAGCTAACAGATGTATTAACACTTGACAATTGCAGTGATACAATGAATATAGTATTTGGACCGGAAGGTGGTTTATCAAATATTGAAGAAGATATTTTAGTGGAAAAAGGTTACACTAAAACATCACTTGGAGATGATGTTTTAAGAACAGAAACTGTTCCATTAATGATAGCTTCAATAAAAAAATACTTAGAAGGATAGTGGTAATAATGGAACAATTTGATAGTTTTTTAGAAGCATTTATGACTGGAGATTATTTTTTAATATTTTTAGTATTAATGTTAATTATATTAGTAGTATTAGTTTTAGCACTTGTTAAAACTCGTAATGATTATATGGAAGTAATAATGAGAGAAGAAAGAAAACTTGATTCTCCAGATTTCTTAGAAGATTTAACTTCATTGAAAAATGATATTAAAGAAGAAAACAAAAAGGAAGATATATTTGAAAGTTTAAAAAGTGATTCACCTAGTGAAACAAATGATTTATTTGAAAGTCTAAAAGCAGATACAAAAGAAGATGTAATAGATGAAAATAAACCATTAATTAAACAAATTGATATACCAAATGTAATGACATATGATAAAGTGATTGATGAATATGAAGATAGTGAAGAATCTAATGCAGTAATCTCTACTGAAGAACTTGAAAAAGTAACAAAGGATAGAATGCAGTCATTAGGCCTTAATGATAATCAAGCAGCAATTGCTAAATACGAAGAAGAACAAGAAAAGAAAGCAATAATTAGTTATGAACAACTTTTAAAAAATGCATCAAATATTACATTATCATATAAGAAAGAAAATAATGAAAAGGGTTGTCCAAAAATAAATAAAATAGAAGTACAGGAGAAAGAGGTAACTCAAGCAATAAGTTATTTAGAAGAAGAAGAGTTCTTAAAGATACTTAAAGAGTTCAGATTATCGTTATAATGAAAACATTTTTAATAAAAACATTAGGTTGCAAAGTTAATTCTTATGAAAGTGAATTTATAAGAACAATAATGCAAAATGATGGATACAAAGAAGTAGAAGAAAAAGCTGATATTTGTATAGTAAATACATGTACTGTTACAAATACAGCAGATAATAAAAGTAAACAAGTAATCAATAATATAAGAAAAAATAATCCAGGAGCTATTGTGGTGGCTTGTGGATGTTTTTGTGAGTTTAGACAAGATAATATTGATAACTTGATAAATGCAGAAATAATAATCGGAAATAAGAATAAAAGTAAAATAACGAAATACATAAAAGAATATGCAAAAACTCATAAAAGAATAATAGAATTTTATGATATGGCAAGTGTAGATTTTGAAGATATGGAAATTAAGAAATATGAACATCATCATAGAGCTTTTATTAAAATAGAAGATGGATGTAATAATTTCTGTAGTTATTGTATTATTCCATATGTAAGAGGTAGAGTAAGAAGCAAAGAATTTAATAAATGCATTATAGAAGCTCAAGATTTAGCTATATCAGGGCATAAAGAGATTGTATTATCTGGAATTCATACTGGTCAATATAATGATGAGGGCAAAAAACTTTCTGATTTAATAAACGAGTTAAGTAAAATAGAAGAATTAAAAAGAATAAGACTTTCATCAGTAGAGATAGTAGAACTAGATGAAAAAATGATGGATATAATTAAAAATAATAACAAATTTGTTTCACATTTACATATTCCATTACAAGCTGGCTCAGATCATATATTGAAGTTAATGAACAGAAGATATGATAAAGAATATTTTAAAAATAAAGTTAATGAAATAAGAAGTTTAAGAAAAGATATATCTTTATCAACAGATGTTATAGTAGGTTTTCCAGGAGAAACTGATGAAGATTTTAATGAAACAATGGAATTTTGTAAAGAAATAGGATTTTCTAAAATACATGTATTTCCTTATTCAGACAGAAATGGCACAGTAGCATCTAAAATGAAAGATCATATAGAAAGAAGTATCATTAAAGAAAGAGCTAGAAAATTAATAGCTTTATCTAATGAATTAGAAAAAGAATACTTTAATAAATTTATTGATAAAGAAGAGGATGTATTAATAGAAGAATATAAGGGTGGATATTTTCATGGATTTACAAGTAATTATATACCAGTTAAACTTAATGGAAACTATGAAATTAATAGTCTAATTCCTATAAAATTAACAAATGAAAATATAAATTTTGAATTAAATTCGTAGAGTTTACATAAAATAAATTCTACGAATTGTTTTTTTAATATTTAATATTGTATTATTAAAATTGATGAAGAAAGTATAAAAAAAATAAGTTTAAAATGTGAGAGTTGTGGAGGTACAATGCAAGTCTCACCAGATAAGACAGAAGCTACATGTCCTTATTGTAAACATAAATTTTTAATTCAAAAAGATCAAACAATAGAAGAATTAAAAGAAAAAGAGGAAAAGCTTAGTTATGCTCGTGAAAAAGGAATTAGAGATGCTATAAGTGAAGACAAGAAAAAGAACAGAAAAAATACAATTTCAACAATAATTTTAGTATTCATTGGAATTATAGTAGTATCAGTAATAAGCGAATTTATAGGATATTATGCAAAAGAATATATGGAAAATCCATTTAAATGTATAGATGTTAGCTTTGCTGGTCTTGAAGGAAAAGGAAAACTAATAATAACTGATAATAATTCATGTCAAAATTATTCAGATTTAAAATTTATGCCAACAAAAGACAACAATCTTAATCAAAATGAAAAAATAAAAATAGTTGTAACAAGTGACAAATATAGATTTGATGAAATAGAAAAAGAATATACAGTAACTGGATTATCAGAATATCTAAAAGATTTAAATAATTTAACATCAGAAATGATTACTAAAATACACAAATCAACTAAAGCAGAATTACAAGATATGGGAATAGTATTTCGTGGAAAATTAGTAAGTTTAGAACCATATAAATTTTATTTATATACAAATAATGATAAAAATAATATTTTATATGATGTATATAAAGCAAAAATAAAAACTGATTCAGGAAAAGTATTTGTAAAATATAAAGTAGTATATTATGAAGACTTTGCAATACTAAATACAGAAGAATTATTTACATATACTAGATCAAGTCAAGTAATTAATTCAGTTTTAGCAGGTGACCCAAAAACAACTTATGCTGGTTCTGCTGACTATGCTGGATATACTCCTGGATTTTTAAGTATAGATGATTTCAAAATAAAAATTAATAAAGAAAACGATGGAACATTTGTAATAAAAGAAAAATAAATTTACTAATAATAAAAGAATTAAGAAGTTAAAAAACAACTTCTTTTTTTATATAGGCTTAATGAAAAAAATGCTATTAGAATATGGAGGATTAAAAATGGCAAAGATATCATTATCACTAGAACAAATAAACACAATAATTACAAAAATTAATTCAGCAAGTGAACAAATATCAACAAGTTGGAATTCGATTAAGACAGACGATTTAACAAAGATAAGAAGTTCATGGGCTGAGAAAGATTGTGAATCATATATTGCAAAAGCAGAAGAAATGGATAACGATATGCAAAAAGCAATACAAGCATTAAAGTTATTATCAGCAACATATCTAAAAGCACAACAAAATATAGTAGCAATACAAGAAAGAATTACAGCAACCGTATCAGGTTTATGGGAGAAATAAGAAATGTCAGATGTATATGTTAACAGTGAAGAACTAAAACAAATAGCACAAAATATGAAAATGAAATCCAAATTTAACATGTAAAGGAACAAATCAAAATACTTCTTCAAGTATTGCAGACAGTGGAATACAAAATACCAACCTAGTAAGCAATGGCACTCAAAACAGTGGCCTAACAAGCAGAACACAAAGCGGTATAGGAAATGGTGGAGGAAGACCAACATTCTCAAATGGTGGAGTGCTAGGAAAAAATTCGTTTTCAACAAAATAAATATACAAAAAAATAAATTTGCACTTGAACTAAATTAATATTTATGATATATTAATATCGTCGGTGCAAAATGGCGATGTAGCTCAGTTGGCTAGAGCATCTGGTTCATACCCAGAGGGTCGAGGGTTCGAGTCCCCCCGTCGCTACCATAATTAAAAATTAAGCTCAGAATTTCTGAGCTTTTTTATTTAAATTAAAATTGATATTTACTTTTTTATATGGTAAAATTCTATATAGAATAGGTGAAGAATATGAATAAGTTTTTAATAACAATAATAGTGCCAAATATAGAATATGAGTGCGATTTATTTATTCCAAATAATAAAAAGGTTGGAACAATAAAATCATCGATATTAGAATCACTAAAAACACTTACAAACGGTGTATTTAATAAAACAATAAACGATGTTAAATTTATTGATAAAGATTTAAAAGAAGAATATGACAACGATAAATTAATAAAAGATACTAAAATTAAAAATGGTACTAAATTAATTATTCTATAAGGAGGTAAAAATGAGAATATCAATAATAAGAAGTAGAATTATAGAAGATTTATTATTACCTCAAGTTATAGAAGGAACTTATTGGATAAAAGATTTTGATATAAATGGTAATAAATCAAATTTCATATCATTAGAAGCAGTAGAAGGTAAATGGAAAATAATTAATAATAATGAAAGTTACTGTATAGATGATATAGAAAATAAAATAGAAGATGTTTATCTTGAAACAAATAAATTTTATACAATTTATAATACAACAACAAAAAGTAAACTAAAATTTTATACAAGCGACATAGAATTTAAAAATGATTCATATATGATTAATAATTATTTAAAAGATAAAATAACTATAGGATCATTGGATTCAAATAAAATAATATATAAACATTTAGATGATGTGACAGCTACAATTGAACAAATTGAAAATAGTGTAGTATTAGTACTTAATACAACGGCAAAAACTTCAGTCTATATTAACAAATCAAGAGTGAATGATACTACTTTACTTTCAAATGGAGATATTATTTTCATAAATGGACTTAAAATAGTTTATTATGAAGAAATGGATAATGAAGTATTAAAATATTTATTTGTAGATAAAACTGCAATAGTGAATATGGAACAAAGAAATATCAAAACTGCTATAAATAAAGAATATGTTGAAGATGAGGAAGAAGTAGAATATCCTTTATTTGAAGAAAAAGACTATTTCAATAAAAAGCCAAGATTTGTAAGTGATATTAAACCACTTGATATTTCTATTGATAATCCACCATCTAAAATACAAGAAAATAAAATGCCATTATTACTTACAATTGGGCCAATGATAACAATGTCATTAACATCACTTTTAGTTGGATATACAGCACTAGATAATGTATTAAAAAAAGATACTACTTGGGCACAAGCAATGCCATCATTAATAATATGTTTTACAATGCTTGCTGGTGTAATAATTTGGCCAGTACTAACAAGAATGTATACTAAAAAAATGACAAAAAAACAAGAAGCAGAAAAAGCAGAAAAATATACTAAATATTTAGAAGAAAAAAGAAAAACAATAAATGATGCTAAAAGTGAACAAGAAAAAATATTATGTAATAAATATTTGAGTACCAAAGAATGTAGCGAAGTTATACTTAGAAATTACACTACATTATGGGAAAGAAGACCAGAAGATGAAGACTTTTTATCAGTTAACTTAGGTAGTGGAACTTACAAAATGTTTATAAATATGCCAATACCAGAAAAACATTTTCAAATGGAAGAAGATGATTTAGAAAAGAAAGTTACTGAACTATATGATGAAAAAAGAATGCTAGAAAATGTTCCAGTTGTATATTCATTCATCAAAAACTATGTAAGTGGATTTATTGGTGAAGATATAATAACTCACGAATATATAAAACAAATATTAATTCAATTATTAGCATTTCATAGTTACGACAATTTAAAAATAGTAGTCTTAACTGATGAAGAAAATGAACATTATTTTGAATTTTTAAAATGTTTACCACATTGTTTTTCAAATGATAAAAAAATGAGATTCTTTGCTACTAATAATAATGAATATAAAGAAGTATGTTATTTTTTAGATAGAATATATAATGAAAAACAAGAAAAAGTACAAGAAACTAAAAAAATAACAATAGATAAAACATATTTAATAATAACCAATAATTTCAAAAAGATCAGAGATTACTCTGTAATTAAAAAAATATTAGAAAATAAAGAATATTTTGGATTTAGTTTAATAATTGCTGATAATAAAATAACTAATTTGCCAAGTGAATGTAATTCATTTATAAAGTTATCTGTTGAAAAGGGTTCACTACAATATGCTAAAACAAGTGAACAAGATATGATAAGTTTTAATGTCAATCTAAAAGAAAAAATAGATTATGAAACTTGTTCTAAGATACTTGCTAATATGCCTATTGATATAGAAAATGAAGTAGATGGAAAAATACCAAATAAAATAGGTTTCTTAGAAATGTATGATGTTGGTAAAGTAGAACAATTAAACTCATCTATGAGATGGGAACAAAATAATCCTACTATTAATTTACAAGCACCAATAGGTATTGGAAAAAATGGGGAACAAATAATATTAGATGCTCATGAGAACTTTCATGGACCTCACGGATTAATTGCTGGTTCTACCGGTAGTGGTAAGTCAGAACTTATAATAACATTTATACTATCACTTGCCGTTAATTACAGTCCAGAAGAAGTACAATTTATACTTATAGATTATAAAGGTGGAGGACTAGCTGGAGCATTTGATAATAACAATATGAAGCTTCCACATATAGTAGGTACAATAACTAACTTAGACACAAATGATATGAATAGAAGTTTTGCATCAATACAAAGTGAACTTAAAAGAAGACAAGAGATATTTAATAAAACAAGAGAATTAACTGGTGAAAGCACTGTGGATATTTATAAATATCAAAGAATGTATAGAGAAAAAATAGTAACAGAACCAGTTTCACACTTATTCATTATTTGTGATGAGTTTGCAGAACTAAAAATGCAAAAATATGAATTTATGGAACAACTTATAAGTACAGCTAGAATCGGTAGAGGTCTTGGTATACACTTAATTTTAGCAACACAAAAGCCAAGTGGAATAGTTGACCCACAAATATGGAGTAATACAAGATTTAGAATTTGTATGAAAGTACAAGACAAAGTAGACTCAAATGAAATAATTAAATGTTCAGATGCAGCATTTTTAAGTACAGTAGGTAGATTCTATTTTCAAGTTGGTTATAATGAAATATTTGTACTTGGACAAGCAGCATGGGCAGGCACTAGATACTTACCATCTGACAAAGTTAAAAAAACAATTGATACAAATATAGAGTTTATTGATAATATTGGTAATATAATAAAAACATCAAATACAAAAACACAAAAATTCGTTGTATATGAACAATTAGGCGAAGAACTTACTAATATAATAAAATATTTAGACAAAACAGCTAAAGAAAAAAATATAGCTGCTAAACCATTATGGCTAGAAAGATTATCAAATAATATATTGGTAGATAACTTAATTAAAAAATATAACTATAATAAAGCAGGAAATATAATAAACTTAGTGATAGGTGAATATGATATACCAAGTAATCAAGAACAAAGATTACTTTCATTAAATCTATCAGAAAGTGGAAATACTGTTATATATGGTGTTACTGGTAGCGGTAAAGAAAACTTCTTAACAACATTACTATATTCTTCAATGTTATATTATAGTCCAAAAGAAATTAACTATTATATTATTGATTTCGGTTCAGCATCACTTAGAATATTTGAAGAGTGTAATATGATTGGTGACATTGTTAATAATGAAGATGCAGATAAAATAGAAAATCTATTTAAATTATTAGAATCATCAATAGAACAAAGAAAAAAATTATTTTATCAATACAATGGAGATTATTTAACATACATAAAAAATGCTAATAATTTAATACCTGCAATTGTTGTAATAATAAATAATTTTGAGTTATATGATGAATCATATGAAAAATATAATGAAAGATTAATAATGTTAACAAGAGAATGTAATAAGTATGGAATTTACTTTATTGTTACTTCTAACACACCAAACGGATTGAAAAGTAAATTAAAACAAAACTTTGGACAAATATATTCCCTACAACAGAATAAAGAAGAAGATTATAACACAATATTTAGTACAAATAAAAAAGTTTATCCAACAAACATATTTGGTAGAGGAATAATAAAAGAAGATAACATTTATGAATTCCAAACAGCTTTTGCATCTGATATAGATAATATTAATAACTTTATAAAAGAAAAAATATCAGTATACAATACACAATATCCAGAAACAGCTTCAAAAATTCCAGTATTACCAGATGTAATAAATTACAAAGATTTAGATTTAAGTTCATTAAAACAAACTGAATATCCAATAGGTCTAAATAAAGATACATTAAGAATCAGTAAAATAGATTTCAATAAAAACTATATTACATTAATAACTGGTCAAGATATTACAATATATACAAAATTCATAAATAATTTAATATATCAATTCTTGAAAAATAATTTATATACAATAACTATTAATTCAGAAAATATAGATATAGATGAAAATATAATTAATAGTAGTGATTATAATGATAAAAGATTTGATGATATATATTTAAAAATTAAAAATTATATAAATGAATGTGTAGAAACATATGAAAATAATAATTATGATAGAAACATATTTGATAAATCAAAAAGACTAGTTTGTGTTATATTAGGTTTCTCAAATTTTAAATCAAAATTAAGTGATGAGAATAGTAAAGAACTTGATAAACTAATTATCAAAGCAAAAGAATTAGAAGTAATAGACTTCATTTTAATAGACTCATCAAGCAATTTAAAACAATTAGAATTTGAAAGTTGGTTTAAAAAATCAGTTAACACAAATAATGGAATTTGGCTAGGAAATGGTATAGCTACACAATATAACTTTAGAATTAATAATAAATTAGATGAATTTACAAAAGAAATACCAATAAATTATTGTTATGTTATTAGAAATGGACAAGCTGAATTTGTAAAATACATTGATAATATCGATTAAGAACTTCATTAGAAGTTCTTTTAATATAGACTAAAAATAAAAAATATTGTAAAATTAATTATAGAGTATAGAAAGGAATATCATTATGAAGATAGATACAGAAACATTAACAGTAGCAGTATCTCTTTTAGAAAGTCATACACATACAATAAATTTAGCTAACATTGATATTAATGATGCATGTAATAATTTTATAGGAATGGGTGAATATATAGAAGAGTTGCAAAGACATTATAAAGAATATGAAGCAATCATTTTAAAAACAATAAATAGATTAAAACAAATGTCATATTTTATTAATAATGAAGTAATAAAACAATATCAAAATGTAGAAAATGAATTAACAAAAAACTTTACTGATATAACTAATTCAATAATAGAAATTGAAGAATGAATATAGACATAATCAAAAAAAAATAGTAAAATATTATTAAGATATGGAGGAATAGAAATGGCAAAAATATCATTATCATTAGAACAAA
>JABLTK010029065.1_pt1 | contig 34006 bp, 26 predicted proteins | sample 7160131 | NCBI WGS metagenome assembly JABLTK01 (sample SAMN14651221, study PRJNA627086) | human gut metagenome | isolation source: feces | host: Homo sapiens
GGCGCTATTGTATGGCTTGGGTGCTGTTTGCACAGCAAAACACCGTAAAAACAGCAATCTAAATCTCTATAATCAATTTTTATTTTGTAACAAGTTTTTACTCTTTGTACGATATTTGCATAGCCGTAGCCACGCACCCACGGACGACAGCAGATTGAGTATGAGCTGCAGGTTCCGCGAAGAGGGACTGACATGTACTTTCTGTTCATTACGAAAAAACACAGCCTGCAACAATGTCGTGCTTGTTGTTGGCTGTGTTGTTTACTTAAGAAATCCCGTTCTTACTCGAAGTAATAGAGGAATGTGGCGATACCGCTGAGCGCCTTCTTGTTGGTCTCCTTAATCTCGATGCTGAACTTAATCTGCACCTTGGCGATGCCTCTGAGGTTCTCGATGGAGTGGAGGTCGGCTACGAGGCGTACTGACTCGCCAGACTTCACAGCCTGTCCGAACTTCATCTTGTCCATGCCATAGTTTACCATCATCTTCAGATTCTTCACCTCAATGATCTGGTTCCAGAGATAAGGCAGAACGGAGAGGGTGAGATATCCGTGTGCTATGGTTGTCTTGAAGGGGCTTTCGGTAGCCGCACGTTCTGTGTCAACGTGAATCCACTGGTGGTCCAGTGTGGCGTCGGCAAACATGTTGATGCGTTCCTGGCTCAGCTCTACGTAGTCGGACACGCCGATGTTCTTGCCGAGCAGAGCGGTGAACTCATGAAAACTGTTGATTATTACTTTACTCATATTTGTTAGTTAGATATTAGTCGCCGTCTGGTGCGTACATATAGTCGTGCAGAGGGTCGGGATATTCGAAAATTTCCTCCTTGCGGAAGAATCGCTCCATCTCGATGGCTGCTGTCTCAGGTGAGTCAGAAGCGTGGATGATGTTCTCCTGTCCGCTCATCGAGTAGTCGCCGCGGATGGTTCCCGGAGCAGCCTTTCTGCCGTTCGTAGCGCCTACGATGTTGCGCACAACGGTCACGGCGCTGTTGCCCTCCACGCACATTGCCACAACCGGAGCCGACTTCATTGAGGCGATGAGCCACGGGAAGAAGGGGCGTTCGGTAAGGTGTGCGTAGTGTTCGTTGAGTATCTTGTCGTCCAGCTGCATCATCTTCATTCCGACGATGCGCAGACCCTTGCGCTCAATGCGGTTGATCACTTCGCCGATAAGACGGCGCTGTACTGTGCAAGGCTTTAAAAGCAACAATGTTCTTTCCATATTATGGTATTTTTAAAAGTGTGATGATTCAGTGTTATTGCAAAGTTAGCGATTTTTTTTCTTTGTGCTGTCACTTTGCCGTGAATATCATTCGTTAGACGAGAAAATATTGTTTTTGATAACGTCGTTGACGAGGCGCAGTCCGTAGACGTCATGACAGCCCGAACGGTCTGTGCCGCCGAAGTCCATCATCACTATTCCTGCCCCGCCGCGTCGTCCTTCCGCTGCGCGTTCCTCCAAGAGCTTAGCCATGAGAAGGTTGGTCTTTGCGGCGTTGGCGCGATATCCCTCCGTGGTGGATACGGGTTCTTTTGTGTATTCCGTGGACGTTATGCAATATCCTGACGTGTGGTTTATCATCCACGTATAGCGTCCTGCCTCGTCCGCTTTCCTGCGTGTTCCGAGGAGGAAGAGCTGCTGCATGGCTTTGGTTTTCGCCTCCATGTCCGCTTCTTGGCTGGTGTCGTAGAGGTCCTGCACGAGCAGGCTGCCCTTTTGCGTGCATCCCTGTATGGTGGCAGGGTTGGCGGTGTCGATGATGCCGTCGTGACGCCATCCCTCCACGAATGCTCCGTGCGGCACGCTGTCATACATGTCGCGCGAGAGCAGGAGTATGCGTCCTCTCAGTTGTCCCACGGTGATGTCAGGACGGAAGTCGACGAGGAGGTCGCTGTTGAGCGCCAGTATATAGTCCATGCGGTCAGCCCAATGGCTGCTCTCGCGGTTGGGCGACGATTCGTGTCGCATTATTATGATGGCGAACTCCGACGGGTGGGCATGTAGCGAGTCGCGCAGCATGCTTATCACGCCTGAGAACGTGGTGTTTGTGGCAAACTCGCCGTGGAACACCGTCATGCTCTGCATGCCCAATGAGTCGGTGGCGAGGTCTGGACGAAGGTCGAAGGCGCGTATGCCAGCCTCCCATTGCTTCGCCAGCGTCAGTTCCTGCGTGCGTGCTATGTAGTTGCCCGCGAGCGTATCAGCGTCGATGAATCCCTCTCCCGTAGCAGCGTCGTGCGTGCCGGGAATGGAGAGCCGGCATACGGGCATATCGTCGCTTATCCGTCCTAACCAGTCAGTGGCGTTGGCTGTGGTGGAAAGGAGCGTGAGGAGCAAGGTTATGATGGTTGTGCGGTGGAGAAAATTGATGTTCATGAATGGTTAATGTATATTGTCTTAAGCAAAGTTACTATTTATATTTATGTTATCTGCCTAAAATTGAGTAATTTTGCAATCTGGTATACATTTAGATATATATTTACACCAAGATATGAATACGACAACAATAAAGGATTATGAGGTGATGGCTCCGGTGGGGTCGCGTGAGAGTCTTCAGGCTGCCATCCAGGCAGGTGCTGACAGCATCTACTTCGGTGTGGAGCAGCTCAACATGCGTTCGCATTCAGCCAATCATTTCACCATCGACGACCTTCGTGAGATAGCTGCCACGTGCGCCGAGCACGGCATGAAGAGTTATCTTACCGTCAACACCATCATCTATGACGAGGACGTGGAGCTTATGCACCACATCATCGACGCTGCCTATGAGGCGAAGATTTCGGCTGTCATCGCTTCCGATGTGGCTGTGATGACATACTGTAGGAAGAAGGGGGTGGAGGTACATCTCTCCACACAGCTCAATATCAGCAATGCTGAGGCATTGGAGTTCTACGCTCAGTTTGCCGACGTGGTGGTGCTTGCGCGTGAGCTTAACATGGATCAGGTGGCTTACATCCACTCTCAGATTTCGGAGCGAAACATCGTCGGACCCAACGGCGACCCCGTCCGCATCGAGATGTTCTGCCACGGCGCCCTCTGTATGGCTGTCAGCGGCAAGTGCTATATGAGCCTTGAGAACACCGGACGCTCTGCCAACCGCGGTCAGTGTATGCAGATCTGCCGCCGCTCTTACACCGTCACGGACAACGAGACGGGTCATCAGCTCGAGATTGACAACAAGTACATCATGTCTCCCAAGGACCTGAAGACCATCCGCTTCATCGACCGCATGATGCGTTCAGGCGTTCGCGTCTTCAAGATTGAGGGTCGTGCCCGTGGAGCCGAGTATGTATATAACGTAGTGAAGTGTTATAAGGAAGCCATCGCCGCTGTCCTTGACGGCACGTTCACCGAGGAGCGCAAGGACGAGTGGGACGAGCGTCTCGCCACCGTCTTCAACCGCGGCTTCTGGGACGGATATTATCAGGGTCAGACCTTGGGCGAATGGAACAGCAACTACGGATCGAACGCCACCGAGAAGAAGGTGTACGTAGGTCGTGGAGTAAAGTATTTCTCAAAGCTCGGCGTAGCGGAGTTTACGTGTGAGGCATGCGAATTCTCCGTTGGCGACCGTCTGCTCATCACCGGTCCCACCACCGGCGTAATGTACGTAGACGTAGACGAGATACGTTACGAGCTGAAGCCCGTAGAGACAGCCCAGAAAGGCCAGCACGTCTCCTTCCGTGTCCCCGGCAAGATACGCCCCAGCGACAAGCTGTTTAAGTTAGTGAAAGTAGAGAATAAGTAAAAGAATAACCATGACAATAAACGAAGCACAGGACGAAGTAATTGAGCAGTTTCAGGACTTCTCCGACTGGATGGACAAATACCAGTTATTGATCGACCTCGGTGGCGAGCTTGAGCCACTGGCAGACAAGTATAAGACAGAGCAGAACCTCATCGACGGCTGTCAGAGCCGTGTGTGGGTGCAGTGCGACATGACCGAAGAAGGCCATCTCGTCTTCACCGCCGACAGCGACGCCCTCATCGTAAAGGGCATCATTGCTCTCCTCATTCAGGTTTTAAGCGACCACACCCCCAAGGAAATCCTTGACGCCGACCTCTATTTCATCGAACGCATAGGTCTGAAGGACCATCTTTCCCCTACCCGCTCCAACGGCCTCTTGGCAATGGTAAAGCAGATAAAGATGTACGCCTTAGCCTACGAAAGCAAGCACTAAAGATTATGAAGAAGCTCTTTTTCTCGTCCGTCGCAATGTTTATAGCAGTTGTTCTTGCCTGCTCTTGCGCTTCCTGCAAGAACACCGCAAAGACATCAGCTGCTGAGACGGACACCATAGCCCTTGTAGGCCCGACGTTCTCCGCCGACTCAGCCTACGCATTCACCGCTGCACAGTGTGCTTTCGGTGAACGCACAATGAACTCACGTGCCCACGACTTGTGTGGCGAGTGGATAATGAAGAAGTTTGCCTCCTACGGCATGACCGTTGAGGCTCAGGACGCTGACGTGAAGGGATGGGACGGCACCACGCTCCACTCCCGCAACATCATCGCGCGTTTCCGCCCCGAAGTCACCACGCGCATCCTTCTCTGCGCCCATTGGGACAGCCGTCCCTGGGCTGACAACGACCCCGACTCCACCAACTGGCGCAAGCCCGTCATGGCTGCCAACGACGGAGCCAGCGGTGTGGCTGTGATGCTCGAGATTGCTCGTGCTCTGCAGTCTGATACAACGCTGAAAGTGGGAGTAGACTTTGTCTGCTTCGACGCCGAGGACTGGGGCACACCGCAGTGGGCTGACGTGGCTGACGATGCCGACACATGGGCTCTCGGCGCACAGCATTGGGCTACGCACCTGCCGGAAGGTTACGAGGCACGTTACGGCATCCTGCTCGACATGGTTGGCGGCGCTGGCTCAAAGTTCTATCAGGAGGGCGTTTCCAAGCAGTATGCAGCTGAGATAGTCAACAAGGTATGGCGCACCGCTGCCGGCATCGGCTACGGATCTTTCTTCCCGATGAAGGACGGCGGCATGCTCACCGACGACCACGTTCCCGTAAACGAAAAGGCAGGCATCCCCTGCATCGACATCGTTCCCTTCTTCCCCGACTGCCAGCAAAGCTCGTTCGGTCCGACATGGCACACCGTGAACGACACGATGGAAAACATCGACCCCAACGTACTCAAGGCAGTAGGACAGACAGTATTGCAAGTTCTATATTCTGAGGAATAATCTAATTTTTGAATTTTGAATTAGGAGTTTTGAATTAGGAATTGTGCGCCAAGGCGCATTTTGAATTGTTCAATTTTGAATTACTTAAGATGTAGAAATAGTTAATTCAAAATTGAATAATTCAAAATCGCAGGCGAAGCCGAGAATAATTCAAAACTCCTAATTCCTAACTCCTAATTGCGCTTTGCGCATCACGCGGAGCCAGTTGCCGCCCCATATCATTGCCATTTCTTCTTCCGTGAATCGGCGGCGCAGCAGTTCCTTTGTGAAATTTATCAGTTCTGAAGCATCGGCAAGTCCCGGTACGCCGCCGTCGCCGTCGAAGTCCGTACCCAGACCGACGTGTTCTATGCCCATTATGCTGATGGCATGCTCCAGGTGGCGCATGGCATCGAGGACAGAAGCCTTGCCTTCTGCTTGCAGGAAACCGGCGTAGAGCGTTATCTGACATACGCCACCCTTCTTAGCCATTGCTCTCATCTGGTCATCCGTAAGGTTGCGTGGTACGTCGCACAGCGCCTTGGCGTTGGAGTGAGAGCATACGATTGGCGTCTTTGATATTTCCAGCGCGTCGTAGAACGACTTCTCTCCTGCATGACTAAGGTCCACCATCAGTCCCAAGCGGTTCATCTCGCCAATGACCTTCGCTCCGAATTCTGACACGCCGCCGTGAGTATTGGCGGAACGTTTGGCGGAGTCGCATATTTGGTTGTCACCATTGTGACACAATGTTATATACACAATGCCGCGTCGAGCGAAATGCTCCACGTTGCGTATGTCGTCCTCAATGGCAAGTCCGTTCTCTATGCCAATCATGAGCGACTTCTTCCCGGCACGCTTGTTCTTCCAAAGATCTTCCTCTGTTCGTGCCAGAGCAATAAGGCTTTTGTCTCTCAATACAGTCTCGTCTATCTTGTCAAAGATAAGGTCAGCATACGCTTTCGGTCCGCTTACGGGGAACGGAGCTATCTCTGCGAACGTCTCTCCCGGCTTTGGCTGCGGCAGATACGCCACCATTGTCACGGCGTCTGTTCCACCTTCCGACATCTTGTGGAGGTCGTAGAGGATGCGTGGGTCGCGCTGTTCGAATGCTATTCCTTCGGGGAAGAACATCGGTGTGTCGCAATGCGAGTCGAGTGTGAGGTGGCGTTCCTGAAAGCGTCGTGCCTCACGATAGAGGCTTGCCTCCTTGGTAAGCCACTTGAAGAGCGGCTGTCCGTCGTCGCCGAGCCACTCAGGATGCCATTGCACGCCCATTACAGCCTTGTGCTCGCTGCTCTCCACCGCCTCGATGATGCCGTCAGGCGACGTTGCCACCACGCGCAAATGAGGCCCTGCCACAGCCACCGCCTGATGATGGAACGAGTTGACGAAGAGGCTCTCTGTTCCGTATATGTCGTGCAGCACAGAGTCCTTGTCTATATCCACGCTGTGTGTAGGCTCCGACTGGTCAGCGTCCTGCGAGTGCTGGAAGTTGGTGGCGATGTGCGAGATGTCCTGATGTATGCGTCCTTCGAGTGCCATTGCGAGCACTTGCACGCCGCGGCAGATGCCGAGGATGGGTATCTGACGGTTGAAAGCCAGACGAGTTATCATCAGTTCAGGCAGGTCGCGAACGGCATTGATGTGATGCAGCTTGGTGGAAGGCTGTTCGCCAGCCCACAGCGGGTTGACATCCGCGCCACCCGTCAGTATTATTGCGTCCACGCGTTCCAGCGTTGACTGGATGACATCCGCGTCGTCTATGGGCGGAATGAGCAGAGGAGTGCCGCCCGCCTTGACTATCTGGTTATGGTAGAGTTCGCGTACGGTGACGTCAATGCCGCTATGATTGGTGGTAATGCCGATTACGGGGCGCTTCGATTCTTTCGGTGCCTGACCGTAAACGGCTTTCAGATGTTGTTCTAAGGAGAATGTCTTCATATTATAATATGTGTGTATATAAATGCCAAAGCGCCCTGTAAGCGCAAAAGTGAGCGGCACGTCAGTGTGTCACGCCTTTACTTTTGCCCTTACAGGGCGCGTCTTTTGGATGTCTTGTTGTTTACGCCTCATTAGTCCTCGTCCAGCATATCTTCCAGATGTACTGGAATTTCGCGTTTGATGCTTTGGTCGAGCGAGATGAGAGTCTCGGTAGAAACCACTCCCGGAATCATCTGCATCTTGCTGTTGAGGAGGTCCATGAGCTGTTCGTTGTCACGGGCATAGAGCTTGATAAGCATAGTGTAGGGGCCTGTGGTGAAGTGACACTCCACGATTTCGGGGATGTCCATCAGACGTTCCACCACAGTCTTGTACATGCTGGCACGCTCGAGGTTGAGACCTACGTACGTGCATGTAGTGTATCCGATGCTCTTCGGATTGACGTCGAAACCGCTACCGGTGATTACGCCGCCCTGGATGAGGTGTTGCACACGCTGATGAATAGCAGCGCGCGATACTCCGCACTCAGCCGCTACGTCCTTGAACGGAATGCGTGCGTTCTTGGAGAGGATGCTGAGGATTTTCTTGTCAAGATTGTCTATCTTATCCATTCCTTTTTGTTTTTATGTTTATCCTTTACAATTTGTCAGCAAAATTAGCCATTATTATTGAGATATACAACAATGTGAACAACGATTTTTGAATTATTGTGCAAAATGACAGCGAAATGGTTGAATATTATCAATTATTGAGGTAACGCGAATCGTCATAAAAACAAATATTGTCACTAACATACGCACACAGCGGAATAACTCAAAATTCCTAATTCGTGCAGCAGCATGCTGCTATCCTTTTCTTCCGAAATCCGCCGGCACTTCTCCCCATTTCCTTGTCTCCCACTTCACGATGGAGTTCTTTATCTGGTGTGTTCGGAGCCAGTTTTCGGCGCGTGCAATGATTTGATAGAGCTGTTCGGTCTGCGGTGTGCGCAGCAGCTTGGTCTTGCATTGGCGCTTCTGCACCCATAGAATGGCGTTGTGCGAGTCGGAATAGATGGTCTTTCCGGTGACACCCTGGCGGTCAAGAAGGGCGAGGGCGTGAACTATGGCGAGAAATTCCCCTATGTTATTGGTGCCGTGAACGGGTCCGAAATGGAAGACCTGCGCTCCGGTGGCGAGGTCGATGGCTTGATATTCCATCGGTCCGGGATTGCCGGAGCAGGCTGCATCCACCGCCCATGCGTTGGCTGTCACCTCCATAGGAAGCGGCAGAACGGTGTCGTTGCGGTAGTCAGGGGGATTGATGATATTGTCTGTCATGCGATGTCTTTAATGTTTATGCGTCAGCAAACCAACGTCATGATGATGATTTGCGCTATTACCACACGGATGAACATGCCGAGCGGATAAACTGATGTGTAAGCCACGGCGGCGCGGTCGCCCTTGATGGTCTCATTGGCATAGCTGAGCGCCATAGGATTGGCCATGGCACCGCAGAGCAATCCGCAGATGGTTCCGAAGTCGAACTTCTTGGTCTTCAATGCCACGGCGCCGATGATGAGCAGCGGCAGCATGGTAAGCACCAGACCGATGCCCACCCACATGAGTCCTTCGGGACGTACCACGGTGGAGAGGAAGTCCTTACCGGCTGAGAGACCGAGGCAGGCAAGATAGAGCGAGAGTCCGAGCTTGCGAAGCATCAGCGATGCGGAACGTGTGGTATAGGTGATGACGCGCAGACGCGAACCGAGAGCGCCGACGATGATACCCATGATGATAGGACCTCCGGCAATGCCGAGCTTCACCGGCGAACTCATTCCCGGCAGGCTGATTGGTATCATTCCGAGAGCCAGACCCATGAGCAGTCCGAAGAAGATGGCGCCGAGGTTAGGCTCGTTCAGTCTGCCCATAGCATTGCCGAGGAACGCCTCTGCATGGTCGATGTCCTCCGGTGTGCCCACCACTGTAAGGCGGTCGCCATACTGGAGGTGGAGCGAATCGGTGGCAAGGAGCTTGATGTCGCCTCGCATTATGCGGCTTACGTTTACGCCGTAGGTCTCGCGCATGTGCAGCGAGCCGAGCGTTTTCGAGTTGAGCTTGGTGCGTGTCATGACGATGACGCGGCTCTCGACTGTGGAGTCGATGGCGTTCCAGTCAATCTTGTCGCGGTTCCAGTCCTTCTCCACGTGTTTTCCGAAGAGGATGTCCATGACCGGCACCTCGTCACGTGTGGTTACTACGAGGATGTTGTCGTTCTCCATCATGACGGTCTGCGCCATCGGCACGATAACCTTGCCGTTTCGCCAGATGCGCGAGATGATGAAGTGGCGCTGTGATGTCTGCGCTATTTCTGCGATGGTCAGTCCCACAATGGCAGGATTTACCACCACGAACTGTCCGATATACGTATTGTCCTCGTCGCTGTGGCTGTGCGGAATGAGGTCTTCGGGCTTCACAAGGGTCTTGCGAAGCAATATCATGGCGAAGATGACGCCAACTACACCGAGCGGATAAGTGACGGCACAGCCAAGTGCGGCGCCGCTGCTCGATACGTGTGCGGAGATAAGAGCCTGCTGTGCGGCACCGAGAGCAGGCGTATTGGTGGTGGCACCGCAGAGGATGCCGACCATATCGGGGATGGTTATGCCCGTTACCAGACAGAGCACCAGAGCCATAACCGTTCCGAGGAGGATGATGGCGAAGCCCCATAGGTTGAGCGCTATGCCCTCATCGCGCATCAGTCCCACGAAGTTGGGTCCGACGTGCAGTCCGAGTGCATACACGAAAATGGATAGTCCGAATGTTTCGGCGAAGCTTGTCATCCCGGGGTCGGCTTCGAGGTGGAAACTACCAGCGACGATGCCCATGAAGAAGACGAAGGCCACACCAAGCGAAATACCTTTTATTCGAACTTTTCCCATGAAGACGCCTATCGAAACAATCAACGAAAGGAGGAAACATGTCTGCACGGGGGTGTGATCGATGAAGAGGGAGTTTATCCAGTCCATATCTTCTTTGTTTTACTTTCTTTTTACTTTCTTGTGTTTTTAGCTATTGAGTGCCGTACACAACGGCTTTGCAAAGTTACTGATAAAAAACGAGATACGGACCTGTAATAAAAACTAACTTCGCAAAATGCCGTAACAGATAATTTATGTCCAGTCAGATATAGACTTATATCTGACCTGCTTCCACTTGTCTTACAATGCGTTCCGTGTATTTGTCCACTCCCTCCGGATCGTACTTCTTCGTCAGCGAAGCACCGAAGAGCGAGGCGAAAGCCTGATAGAAGCCGGCGCGGATCGGACCTAAGAATGCCTGTATGAGCTGGTATGACGACGAGTTGCACTCACGATATACCAGCTTGATGAGCAGTTTGCCCTGCGAATAGGTCAGCTTCTTCATACGCGGCGTATATTCCTTGCGTATGCCTTTTTCCACGCGCTTCATGTGTTCGTCCTTCGACTTCTTGTCAGGCAGCGTCTGAAGGTATTCGTATGTCTCCACAATAATGGAGTTGACCTCCTTGGCGATGGGCAATACCTTCTTGATGTTAGCCACCAGTCGGTTGTATGCCTGTCGCTGTCTCTCGTCCTTGAACGTCAGTTTGGGGTAGACATAGAGCGTGTTAAGCTCCACGTACTGTATGCTGTCATTATCGACAAGCGCCTTGCCCACCTTCACCATCGGCACGAAAGCAGGCGAGTCTGAGCCCACCTCGCTGTCGTCAGAGGTGACATCGTCCTGTGCAGCCGCCGTCAGACATGCCGTGAAGAGCAGCATGACGGTCATCATAAGTATGGTATTTATTCGTTTGAGCATAGCTTTTATTGTTTTAATTGACGTGCTGAATTAGCTTAGAACACCATTGCAACATTCACTCCGGCTGCCTTGTCCTGATAATACGGCATGCCGAAGAATGCTGTGCGCTTCATGCGTTTGCTGCAGTCCGACTTGCGGAAGAGTTTTGGATAGAGCCAGTAAGCGAACTTTGTGGAGAGCATGCCCACGGCAGCGCCAGCCAATACGTCGTTTGCCCAGTGGCGGTCGTTGTGCATACGCAGGTAAGCCACGGCTGCAGAGAGTCCGTAAGCCGTATATCCAATCCACGGATGGGTGGTGCGATATTCCTGATAGAGCATCTCTGCGCCCACGAAAGCCGTGGCGGTATGTCCTGACGGAAACGAGTTGCACGATGACGAATCGGGGCGTTTCTCTTTAAAGGTATATTTAGCCACATTCACCACCGCTGCCATCGTTGCGTAAGACATCATCATTATGATGGCGCGATCCTTGAAGGCATGCTGTCCTTTCACGCCGCAGAGTCCCAGTCCGAGCGTCAGCGCAGCCGGGGCGTACTGCATGTAGTTGTCGATGGATGTCTTGTTCAGTCCTTTCTGCGAGAACGTGTTGCGCAGATTCTCGCGCAGATTCTTTCCCCACGAAGCGTTCACGCAGATTGCGCCAAAGACTGCCACGCCTCCAGGTATCAGCCATTCGGCTGCGCGGAAGTGGTGTGTAGGGTCTTCTTTGTCTTTGTAAGGATCGTAACTGAAGGCGCTGTCCAGATTGTCTGCAGCCCCGCCGTAAGGATATGTAGCCACGGCAGCTGTGTCCGCAGCTACTGTCTTCTCGTTGATAACGGAGTCAGCGACGCTGAAAAGCGAGTCGCCCTCATAGTCAAAACCGTCTGCTGCTGTGCTGACCGTGTCGGCAGCGAAGCCATCGTCGTAGGATTTGGCGTTGGCGTTAAGCGAGAGGAGTGTCATGACAAGGCTCAAAGCCATCGTCATTATAGTGTTGTTCTTGTTCATAATCTGTTGGTTATAAAGTTGCAAAGTTAGCAAAAAAGTCTCAGACAGCGCAAATACAACAAAAGATATTCACAAACAGGCAGAACAAACAAAATAAATACGCTCAGACGCGGAAGCAACGAATAAAATATTGCCTTAGACGGCGAGACAAAGAATCTTTGTTTCGCCGTCTAAGGCAATATATACTTTGTTAATTAGTCTCGCAGATAACTTCCTGTTTAGAAGTGGATGCCGAAATTCGCGAGTAATGCTCTTACAGCGAAGAACACCATTGGCATGAAGAGAGCGGGAAGAAGGTTGATGGTCTTGCAGTCCTTGATGTGCAAGATGCCCAAGCCCGAAGCGGCGATGAGGATACCACCCACTACCGACACCTCGCAGATGAGTTCTTCGGAGATGAGGTCGCGCGAGAGGAGTGCCAAGCCGTAGATGGATGACATCCATATAAAGACAACCACACCGACGAGCGCGATGCCGAAACCGTAGGACGACGCCAGTACGAGGACAGTAACGAAGTTGAGCGTGGCGGCGGTCATAAGATATGTGTTATCGTTGTAAAGCGCACTCATCACGGGACCCATCATGGCAAGCGTTCCGACGCAGCAGAGCAGCACACCGGTGGTGATGCCCTCTCCAAGGTTCGATCCAGAGATGCTTCGTGTGGCGTTTTCCATGCGCTGGTCCATCTTCAGGAGAGTTCCGATGAGTCCGCCAATGGACAGACAGAAGATGAAGAGCACTGGATACTGTGTTTTCTGCATACTTTCTATGGCGACGTTCATACCTAAGGTGATGGCACAAAGTCCCATAGCGGTGTTAAGCACATTTACGTACTTCTCGCTGATGCCTCGCTGAAACAAGGCTCCAAGGGCGCTACCAATAAAGATGGCTACTGCATTAAGAATGATTGCGAACATGTTGGGGTAAGTAATAGATTTTTCGTTAAACGTTAAAAAAACTTATGCAAAGGTAAAGTGAATGCCACAAACCACCAAATTTTAACAAACAAAAAACAGATATGTAACGAAAAAAGTCCTGCAAGTACCGTTGTCAGTACTTGCAGGACTTTTATATTATCCGAATTGTCCGAACGAATGGTCGTCAGTCAGGATGTCTTACTCCTGCGGCAACATTGTCACAGTGATGTGGTTGTTGGCCTTGTTGAACTCCTTCATGAAGTTGCAGATATCCTGCGGTGTGAGAGCCTCTACAATCTTCTTGTAGTCTGAGTGACTGTCGAAGTTGCGGAAGTAGCTGTCAGCGATAACGCCCATCCAGTAACCGTTGGTCTTCACCTGGTCGTCAATCTGCTTGAGGACAAACTCCTTGCACTTCTGGAACTTGGCAGCGTCGCAAGTGTTGGCAAGCTTCTGCTCCTCTTCGTTCATGATCTTGATGGCGATTTCCTTCTTCTCAGGCTTCATCGGGCAGTAAGCGAAAATCTGGAACATGCGGTAGTTGTCCTCAGAGAATGTTGAGCTTCCTGATGCGCCTACTGAGTAAGCAGCGCTTTCCTTCTCACGGATCTTGTCGAGATATTCCATAGAGAGCACCTGACCTGCGATGTCGGCGCAGATAGAGTTCTTCAGAGTGTAAGGCATTGTGGTGTTGTGCCAGAGCATGTATGAAGTGGCCTTCGGAGTTTCCTGCTTGCGTGTGAAGGTGTTGTCGATAACACCAGGAGCGATGTCCATTTCGCGCTTGCTCTTAACCACCTTGCCCTTTGCAGGCAGAGCGCCGAGATACTGGCAGATGAGGTTCTTGATGGTGGTCTCGTCGTAGTTGCCTACGATGGTGAAGGTCCATCCGTTAGCGTTGGCTGTGCGCTCCTTAGCAATCTGGAGGATGCGGTCATAGCTGACGTTCTTGAGGCTGTTCACTGTGAGCGGAGCCACGCGCTTGTTGTGAGCGTAGATAGTTGCAGTGAGCGAGTCAGAGAGAGCCACCTCAGGATTGAGGTCGCGGTCCTTGAGCTGCACCTCGTACTGGTTCATCAAGTTGTCGAACGACTTCTGGTCCTTGTTGATGTTTGTGAAGTAGAGGTAAACCATCTGGAGCATTGTCTCAACGTCCTTCGGTGTTGAGTTACCAGAGATAGAGGTATACTGCTGGCTTGTGAGCGAGAGGTTGGCGTTGGCAATCTTGCCTGCGAGAGCCTTTTGCAGCTCTGTAGCAGAGAATGCGCCGAGTCCGCTTGCGCCGATTACGTCGTCAAAGAGCTGGAGGTTGGTGTAGTCCTTCTCGCCGTAGAGAGTCTGACCGCCGAATCCGCGACCGCTGAGGATCACCTGGTCCTTCTTATAGTCAGTCTTCTTGAGGTTAACGGTCACGCCGTTAGAGAGAGTAAGAGTGGTGTAGCCGAGTGTGGCGTTCTTTGTCTCCTTCTTCACCTTACCTGCCTTGGGGAGGTTTGTGATGAGCGGTTCGTTCTTCACGTTGTCCACGTAAGCCTGGATGTCAGCTGTGCGTGCAGAGTGGATGGCATCGAGGAGCTGTTCCTTTGTGGGATATACATTGCCCTCAGCCTCGTTGCAGAATGCGAGCATCACCATGTTAGAGTCGTTCTCAGGCACGTACTGCTTCATCATCTCGTTGATAACCTCAACGGGAATGTTGGGTACAATCTGCTGCATAAGACCGTACTCTACGTCGAGAGACGGCATCGGGTCGCCGTCGAGGAAGTTGTCCTTCAACGGAGCGTAGAGAGCGTCGTTGGTGCGCTTGTCCTTGTTGCTGTATACCTTGTCGAGCATGCTCTTGTATGTCTCCTGGAAGCGTGCATACTCAGTGGCTGTGAATCCGAACTTGGCAGCGCGGAGAGCCTCAATGTAAGCAGCCTTGAGAGCATCAGCCGACTTGGCGAGCTCCTTCGGAGTAACGCTGAGGCTGAAAGCGTCCTTTGTCTTTGCGAAGATGTAGTTGCCGTCGCTTGCTGAAGCGCCTACGTACGGGCAGTCAGCCTCAAGGCTCTTCTCCTGAAGACGGGTGCTGAGCATGTGCATGGCAGCGTTCTGGGCGTACTGATAAACGAGGTAGTTGGCTGTGTTCTTCATCTCCTCAGGGAAGACGTCGTGCTTGATCATGAGGTCAACAGAGTTTGTAGCCTGCTCCTTGTCCTTGTCAATGATGATGATAGGCTCGGCATTGTCGGGCACCTGCTCTGCTACGATGGGAGCGGGGTTCTCAGGATTCTTGAACGAACCGAAGAGCTCCTTTATCTTCTTCTCTGTGTGGTCAACGTCAACGTTACCTACGACGATGATGGCCTGGTTTGTGGGATGATACCACTTCTCATAGTAGTCGCGGAGTTCCTTCGGCTTGAAGTAGTCGATAACCGACATAAGTCCGATAGGATAACGCAGACCGTACTTCGATCCGGGATAGAGAGCCGGGAGGTTGCGCTCGAACATACGGCTTGATGGGCTGGTACGCAAACGCCACTCCTCGTGGATAACGCCACGCTCCTCGTCGATTTCCTTGGGGTCGAGTGTGAGACTGTTCGACCAGTCGCTCAGGATGAGCAGGCAAGAGTCGAGAGCCGACTGACGTTCTGTCGGCACGTTAGAGATATTGTATACGGTTTCGTCTATGGAAGTGTAAGCATTGAGGTCGCGTCCGAACTGCACACCGATGCTCTCGCAATAACGGATGACACCGTTGCCGGGGAAGTGCTCTGTGCCGTTGAAGCACATGTGCTCAAGGAAGTGAGCCAGACCACGCTGTGCTTCTTCCTCCTGGATGGAACCCACCTTCTGCGCAATGTAGAAGTTGGCGCGGTTCTCCGGCCAGTTGTTGTGACGGATGTAGTAAGTAAGCCCGTTGTCGAGCTTTCCGATACGCACGTCTGGATCGACGGGTAACGTAGGCATCTGCTGTGCCTGTGCCAGCCCAGCAAAGAAGAGAAGGGCTGCAACCATCAGTTTTCTTAATTTCATATTGTTGTTTATTTGGTTGATATTTCTTGTTTAAGGTTTAGTAGTCAGATTGCGGATTATACGGATGCAAAGTTATATTATATTTTCGAAATTAAAAGAATTATAGATGTTATTTCGGCGAAAAATCTACTATTTATAAATAAAATAGAATTTTATTAACATATCATTTAATCCCTAACTCCTGATTTCTATATCTGCGAATCTGTCCACTATTATGTCTGCCCCTGCTTCTTCGAGGCTTTCTCTTGTGCCGTTGCCGTAAGTGACGCCTATGGTGGTGCATCCGGCGTTGCGTCCCATGAGTATGTCGAAGTGTGTGTCGCCGATGACGATGGCGTCTTCGGGATTGAGATTAAAGTGACGGAGTGTCTTGATGACGGGTTCGGCATCGGGCTTGGCGTGTGTGACGTCTTCGGCGGCGATGATGTAGGTTATGATGTCGTCAAGACGGAATGAGCGGACGAAGTCGATGACTGACTGTCTGCCGCGGCTGGTAGCTATGGTGAGTATCATGCCGCTCTTATACATTCTGCGAAGCGTGTCTGCCACCTCGGGGAACATCTTCACGCCTATTCTGTCATTCACTTCGAAGAAGAGACGGCGGTAGCAGGCTGTGCATTCCGCTGCCTTCTCTGCGTCCATCGGCTCCAGTACGGGGAAGGCTTCCACGAGGGGCAGTCCTATCGTGGCGGCTATCTCTTCGTCAGTGTGCTGCGGGAGGTGCATGGCGTCGAATGTGCGATGGAATGTGGCAAGTATGACGGGGCGTGTGTCGGCGATGGTGCCGTCAAAGTCGAGTATTGCGATTTTCTTCATTTTATGCTTATATTCTTAAAACTATTCTCTTATGCGTTTTATCGTCTGCAAAGTTAATTATTCTGCCTCAAACCGACAAACCTCATAAACACAAAAAAGGGGGCGAACCCCGAAAGGTCCGCCCCCATATTACTATAAGAATGTGAGATATGTCATTCTCTTACTCCCTTGTCCCACCATACGCGGGTGCCGTTGAAGTCGTCCTCTGTCTGCAGACCAAGACGCTGGAGAGCCTCCTTGTAGTTTGCAGTGTTGATCTGAACCTCGTCAGAAGGATAAGGCATACGACGAACGATGCCAGGACCCCACATACCCAGTGAGCTGAAGTTGTCGTGCTTAGAGCACATCTCCTGCAGTTTAGGATAGTCTGAACGACGCCAGTTGGCGTACGACTCATACTCGTCGCAGAAGCAGGTGATCCAGTACTGAGTGTTGATCTGCTTCAGAGCCTCAGCCTCCTTGAACGGGTTGGCTGCGAGGTAAGCGTTGATGGCGTCGTCAGTGAGGTACTTGCCACAGAGAGCCTTGGCGTTGGCACTCGGATAAGTGTTGAACTGCTTCATGGCGCAGCGAACACCTGCCTCATAGAATGCCTTTGCGTCACCGCTGATGTAGCCACGGTATGCAGCCTCTGCGAGCAGGAGGTTGGTCTGAGCAGCTGTACATACGAATGTAGGACCAGTGGGGTCGCCGTATGTTGAGCGGTTAGGCTGTGAGTATACCTTCTTGTAGTACTTGTCGCTGCTCTCGTCAGAGAGAACCTCGTCAGTAAACTCCTCAGGATAATACTTCTTGATAGAGTAGTCTGAAGATGCAGACATGCTGTAGAATCCCTTCATAGGCTTCTGCTTCTCAGGAGCAGAGTTGTCCATCTTGGCAGGATCGCTGTCCTTTGTCATGTAGTCTGTAGGATAAACGCACATGATCAGAGGGATACGCGGGTCGTTGGTGCTGCTGAGAACATTATAGAATGTCTCGTTGATGAAAGCCACACCCGGATCCTCGTGAACGAGAATCTTTGCGTACGGCTCAGAAGAGTCGTTGGTTGTTACACCGCCAGTGTGCATGAGGTAGCAGTCGTCAGCGTTGGTTGTGATTACGCCGTTGGCATAAGCCTTGGCTGCGTATGCCTTGGCTGTAGCCTCGTCCACCTTTGTCAGACGCATAGCCACACGGAGCATCAGAGAGTTGGCAAACTTCTTGAGCTTGGCAACGTCACCGTTGTAGAAGAGCTCCTGTGTGCCGAGTGATGCTGTACCAGAGCCGAGGTTAGCCTGAGCCTCGTCCAGCTCCTTGAGGAGGTCCTTATAGATGTCCTCCTGCTTGTCATACTTCGGATAAGCATACTCTTCCGGCTGACCAGCCTCTGAATAAGGGATGTCACCGTGAAGGTCAGTAAGACGCTGGAAGGTGTAAGCGCGGATGATACGTGCAATCTGATAGTTCTGCTGGTTGGCAGGATCGTCCTTCCACTTGCGGATTACTGTCTGGATGTCGCGGATAACGCCACGGCCGCCAGCTCCAAGGGCTGATGCCCAGTAAGCGGCAGCATAACCGTTTGAGTAGCTGTTGATGCCGTAGCTCCACCACCAACCGCCGGCAGCGATGTGCTGATTCCACTGTGAGAGGTAGATCAGTCCGTCACGCCATACGTCCCAGTCAGATCCGAGCGACTGGTGCTGTGCGTTTGTGAATACCATCTGGTAGTTCACGTTTCCGGAGTTGGAGTGCTCCGGATCTACGTTGAGGTCACCGAAGTCACCGCAGCTTGAAGCCAGGGCGACAATGGAGAGCGCAGCGAGTGTATTTTTAATATATCTTTTCATAATCTTTATGATCTTATATTATGTTAGAATTTGAGGTTAACATTGAAACCGATGTTGCGAGTGTACGGATAACCGTTGAGCTCCAGACCCTGACCGTTGCTGTTGTTGTAAGCAGCCTCCGGATCGATGTTGTCTGTGTGCTTCATGATTGTCCACAAGTTACGTCCGATGACAGAGAGTGTCAAGCCCTTCACGTACTTTGTCTTGGCGAGAAGGCTCTTCGGGAATGTGTAGCTCAGCGAAACCTCACGCAGCTTGATGAAGCTTGCGTTGTATGTGAACTCCTCAGCGATGTTGTTGTCACAGATCTTACCGTAGTAGTTCTGTGCAGTAACAGCCACCTGGTTCGGCTTGCCAGTAGCCTCGTCGATACCCGGGAATACATAAGTCTGGTTCGGGTTCTCCTTTGTACGGCCTACGAGAGTGTTCTTGTGGAGACCGTTGCTGTAAGCCTGGTAGTTAGAACCAGAGAAGAGCTTAGCACCGAACTTGTAGTCGATGAGGAATGAGAGAGCGAAGTCGCGATACTTGAGTGTGTTGCTCCAACCGCCGGTGTACTTGTATACGCCGCAGCCGAGGCTAACCTGCTCGCCGTTGTTCTGTGGGAGACCGTCCTTAAGGAGCAGACGACCCTGAGCGTCACGCTTGTACTTGTAGCCGATGAGCTGACCGTAAGCAGAGCCTACTACGTTGTAGACACCTACCGAGCCCATACGTGATGTGGCACCCTCGATGGCAAGACGCTCAACGCCCTCACCAAGGTACTTAACCTCAGAGTTGTTTACAGAGAAGTTGAATGTGGTGTTCCACATGAAGCTCTTTGTCTTAACCGGTGTGGCGTCAACCATAAACTCGAAACCACGGTTCTCAATCTCACCTACGTTTACAACGCGTGAAGAGAAACCAGAAGCTGAAGAGTTAGAGATCATGGCGATATCGTCCTTCGTGTTCTTGATATAGTAAGCAAGGTCGAAGTTCAAACGGTTCTGGAAGAATGCGAGGTTCAGACCTACTTCCTTCTCAGTAATGCGTACCGGCTTGAGGTTTTCGTTAGGATACTGTGATGTGTTCACTGTAGCAGCCTGAACGCCGTTGATCTTATAGTTCTGCACCTTATAAGAGAGGAGGTTCTGGTAAGCTGATGTACCGTTAGATGCGAAAGCGTAGCCAACACGAACCTTACCGAAGTCGAACCACTGCGGCAGAGCCTCGCGGAATGAGTCGGTAAATACCCATGATGCAGTTACTGACGGATAGAAGTAGCTGTTGTTGTCCGGAGACAGTGTTGAGAACCAGTCGTTACGTCCGGTTACGTTCAAGAACACCTGGTTCTTCCATCCGAAGTCAGCTGTGAAGTAGAGCGAGTTAACGCGATACTTGGCGTATGTGATCTTTGCACGTGTGTCTGTCGGGTCAAGGTTGTTTACTGACCAGAGACCGTTCACGATGAACGGACGACCGCCGTCTGTCGGGTAGTAGCCCTTAACGGTGTTGTCCTGCTTGTTACCACCGAATGTAGCTCCAACGCTCCAGTCCTCAGCGAATGTCTTGCTGAATCCGAGGAGGAAGTTGTAGTTCATCTCGTAGTAGTTCTTCATATACTCAGACATGAAGCCGTACGGGTCGGCAGCAGCGCCGGTGGGCTGTACGTTCTTGTTCTCGTATGTATAGCCGTCACGCTGGATTGATCCCTGGAGATAGAGCCAGTCTGTGATGTCCCACTTGAGGTTGATGGCGCCGGTGAAACGGTTACGTCTTGCCTCGTTGGTCTTGCGATACTGCAGCCAGTACGGGTTGTTGAAGTAAACGTTGGTACCGCCGATCATCTCCTTGCCGTCCACTGTAGTACCCCATGGGCTGTCAGCAGAGCCGCGCTCCATCCAACGGATGTCGAATGAGTTGGCGTGCCAGAGCAGAGAAGCGTTGGTATTGCCGTTGCCGTCTGAAAGTGAAGAACGTCCGTTAAACTTCTCGAAGATGTAGTTGGCAGTTACAGTGGCTGTCAAGTTCTTGAAGAGGTTGTAAGTGGTGTTCATGTTGAAGCCCACCTGACGGTTGTTGGCGTTAGGCAGGATGCCCTTCTCCTTGTTGTATGTAGCGCCGAGACGGTATGTAACCTTCTGGTCAGAACCAGAGATAGCCACAGATGCGTTCTCAGTTACACCAGTGCGATAGAAGTTGTCGAAGTTGTCAACGTAAGAATACTTATACTTGTTGCCGAGGAAGTTGACAGCCTCGCCGCCGTCAAGTGCCTCACCCCAGTTGCTTGTCTCTGACTCCTGAGCGGCAACGATGTCCATAGGACGCTTGCCGTCCTTACCCTGACCGAATACCTTCTGGAAGTCACGCTGGTCGTAGATGGTGTTGAATGTGAGGTTGTTGTTCACCTCGATGCTGACGGGCTGACCCTTCTTACCACTCTTTGTTGTGATAAGCACGGCACCGTTACCACCGCGGTAACCATAAAGTGCAGAGGCAGCAGCACCCTTAAGCACCTGGATGCTCTCGATATCGTCGGCAGAGATGTTGCTCAGACCGTCACCCATATCGGTACCACCCCATGTGCCACCGCTACCCTGGCTACTGTTATCGAACGGAACGCCGTCAATAACGTAGAGAGGCATGTTGTTACCCGTCATAGAAGCGTTACCACGGATAACGACACGAGACGAACCACCACCAGTGGCGCCACCTGCTACAGAAACACCGGCAATCTTACCAGAGAGGGCGTTACCGAGGTTCGGGTCACGTGCGAGCTGGAACTCGTCGCCACCCACCTTTGTTGTAGAGTAGCCGAGCGAACGAGCCTGACGCTTGATACCGAGGGCTGTAACAACAACCTCGTCGATGGCCTGGCTCTCGTCCTGGAGAGTGATGTTGATATTGTTCTTTCCGTCTACGGAAACTACCTGTGTCTGCGATCCCAAATATGAAATCTCGATCTTAGATTTTGGCGATGGTACTGTGATCTCATAGTTACCGTCGATGTCCGTGATGGCACCGCTCTTAGTGTCACCCTGAACCTTAATGGAGGCACCGATAACGGGTTCTCCAGCAGCATCCTTTACGGTACCTTTAACCACGGTACTCTGGGCGCTTGCAGCAGCTGCTGTCAGCACCAACGCACCAGTAAGGCACGCTCTCCTTAGAGAGTGCACATAGAAATTCTTTTTCTTCATTGTTCTAGGATTGTTATTTATAATAAGGTTGTAATATTTTCGGTTTAGAATACTTATTATTACAAAACTCTTTTGACTTGTTACTTTCTGTTTTAATTACTTTTTATTGTGGTTTGGGGTCAATTGTTATGACTCAATCGCAAAGTTATTAAAATAGATGTGAAAATGGCATAACAAATGATTAAATAAATATTAATAAGCCTTATTTTCTACAAATAAATACGATAAGTGTGCTTACATATTGATGTTTTTCACCACTAAAGCCACTGTCTTCATCCTTACATAATCTTCCGAGAGATACATAAGACCTCCGTAGGGATTGGCTGTGCCCCAGGAGTTCTTGGCTATGTAGTAGCGTTGTCCGTTCTGGTCGTGCGCTATGCCGATGAGGCACATGCAGTGGTCGTCGGTGGTCTGGCGTGTCTCGAAGGCTTTCTGTCGCTGCTGCTGCGAGCAGGGTGTCGAGTTGTCGCCTAACGTGGCTATGCCGTCCTTGAAGGAGAATCCCGCTTCGCTTGTGTCGCCCTCCCAGCATACAGGATGTCCTGCGCGCAGCGAGCGTTCTATGCGCTTCATGAGCACGTCTATGGGGACGTTATAGAACAGTTCGTCGCTATAATTGTCGGGCACTTCCAGTGCGAACGACTCGCCGAAAGGATGGTGCGAGAAGCTGGTGAGCGCTGTGTATTCGCCTTGCATATACACGCTGTGCGCAAATTCTTCGGGCGTATATTCGGCTCCGAGCATATACACCTTCTTCGGCAATGCGCCTATGCGTTCGTCGAAGACGCGCTGACATTGCTCCTCCAGCTTGCTCATGTCGGTGGAAGCGTTGGAGAGCATCACCACGCGCTTGGCGAGTGCGTCGTAATTGAGTCCGGGATGATTGTATGAGTCGTACGGCATTACGCCGTATTCATTCAGCAGACGGAGCAGCTGCGGCGCTGTGCCGTGGAGCGTCACACGGTCATAGCCGCTCGAGAGGAAGTGGCATCGTGCCTGCTCGGAGAGGAAGTTTCGCGCTACGTAGTCGGCAGAAAGGTTCACGGAGTCGCCCATCATGATGTGCTCTGTCTCGATGGTGGCGAGCATGGCGTACATCCAGCAGAGCGGGCTTATGCCTTGGTCTTTCACGGGCGAATAGCGCAGCATCACCTCATTGGTGAACTTCTTCTTCTGACCAGCCTTGCCGTTTGCTCCGAACGGCAGATTGTCGCACGAAGTGGTAAGCGTCAAGGCCGCTGCCATGACAGCCATAACGGTCACGGCAGCGACGAACTTACGGTATATTATATGATGACTTTGCTTTTGCATATAATATATATAATAATGTATAGTTGCTTACTTCACGATGGACGTAATCGGACCTTTCACGCCCTTCATTCCCACGAGGAACGCCTTAGCCGAACCGAAGCGCAGGAACATATCCAGACGTACTGGCACGTGGTTGGCGTCATCGGTGACGTAGAAGCGCACGATTTCCTTATACTTGCCGTTCTCCTTCTCCATGTAGGAGAGCTGGAGGCAGCGGTATTTGTGTCCGTTGTCCGCCTTCACCGTGGTCTTTCCCTTATATTCGAGCACGGCCGGTATAACCTTTGTGCCGTCGGTGATGGGGAAATGGATGCGGTTGCCCTTCTTCCATCCTTCAGGATTGAAGGAGCGTGCTCTGAGGAAGATGCTCAGCATGTCGAAGGTACACTCCGTGGGCTTCGACTCGTGCCAAACATGTGTGCCGTTGTTCTTCTGCTGATGCTGCTTCAGGTGGGTCTTTCCACCGGGATATGAGAAGAAAGCCTCGTCCACGGTGTATCGGTCGCCTTCACGTGCTCCCTTACGGAAGTAGAGCGGCTCCATCTGCAACGAGTTGTAGCAGAGCAGCGTATCGCGCATCACGAAGAACTTGTCGGCGTTGGCTGATGAGCGTGTGATGAGCGAGGAGCGGTATGCGGGCTTGCCGTGATACTTGCTCTCCACTGTCGACATCGACGCGTTGCCCACCTTCACCCATACGAACTTCCAGTTGAAGTAGAGGTTGTATGATAGGTATTCGCCCGACTTGAATGCTGTGTTTCTGAACTTGCATTGTGCAGCAGACTGTGTCACGCCTGCTGCGAGGAGCAGGATGACGGCGATAATTACGTTTCTGAGTCTTTTCATAGCTTTAGTTGTTTTTCTTGTTTATATTTGGGTTAGAAGGGATAAACGATGCCCATCTTCTTCGCCCTTTCCATATTGCGTTTGGCAATCTTCTTCTGCTGTTCCGCCTTCTGCTTGGTTATGGCAGCTGGTTTCTGCTCATTAAGCGGACGTGCGGTGGGGTCCCAGTCGAGCGTGATGTCCCACTTCGCCTTGCATTCCATCTCTTCCGGATAGTAATACATCTCCTCCGGCTGCTGATTCAGGCTGTAGTTGCCGGTGTCCCAGATGCCGTTACGGTTGGCGTCAACGAAGAGACGTGCGTAATACTTGCCCGGCTTGATGTAGAAGAACTGTGCCGTGCCGTATTCGGTGACCACTCTCTTCAACGGTGCGCCTTGCGCCGAGAGCAGCTCCACCACTGCCCTCTTGCCCTGCATGCCACGAAGGTTGAGCAGCAGCGTGCCGTATTCGTCGAGCTGTCTCACCTTTATGCCGCGCTTTATACTTCGCGACACGGTGCCGTAGATGTCGGTAAAGGCAGCCGAATCAACCTCCAAGCTGTATTCGATGCCGGGTCGCCATTCCGCGCGGAACACATAGCTGCGCAGCGAAGGTACAGGTACAGAGTCGGTTGACAGCTTCTGCATGACGGGTTCGAAGCGCAGGTTGGCTGTATACCACAGCGTGTCGTGCTTGGCGTAGAGGTGAATCATGGACGTATCCACACGTGCCAGAGGCGTGTCAAAGTCGAAGCGTATGTTGCGGTCGGGGTCGAGTGACGACTCTGCCGAGAGCTTCGGCTCGAGGCACGGCATCGGCATAATGGAGTCGTAAGGCTCGCCTTTCTTCTTTTTCTTGTCCTCCTGCTTCTTCCATTCCTCATAGTCTTTCTGCGCCTGCTTCATGCGCTTGGCGTAAGGCTGCTTGGAGAGTATCTGCAGCGTGTCGTGCTGAGTCTGCAGCACGCCGAGCGTGTCGGTGGCAAGATACGTAAGAGCCACGTCCAGCGTGTCCTGATTGACGAGCGTGGTGTCGCGAAGCCAGTAGGTTATGGTGTCGCCCTTCTCTGACGGTTCAATGATAAATGCGTCTTTCTCGTTGAAATTCAACCCTTTAAGTACGGGCAACTGGTCCGACCCGTAGCTATAGAAGAGCGAGAAGTGATTGGCAAAGCTTCTATCCGCCTTGAGGAACATACGGTCTGTCAAAGTTTCGTTGAACGCTCTCAGCACGATGTCGTCCGGCGTGAAGCGGGTGTATCCCTTACGGGTGATGTCCTTGATGTGGAGCGAGTCCAGCCATACGGTGTCCTGTCTTACGGCGTCCGTGAATGAGGGACGTATGGTGTCGCGCGAGAAGGCTATCTGTTCGCTCTTCTGCGAGAAGCAGTAGTTGCCGTCCATGTCGTTGAGGGCGTATATGCGGTACGTGCCCGGCGCCACGCCACGTATGACGAAGTGTCCGCGCGAGTCGGCTCGTGCCACGCGCAGCATCGGCATCTTGAGGAACGTCGAATCAGCCATTTCCGCGTACAGACCCACGAGTATTCCCTTCACGGGTTCAAGGTTTTCTGCCTGCACCACGTATCCCGACACCTCCAGCGTGTCAATCTCCTCTCCTGTGGAGAAGCTGTAGGTGTAGTTGCCGAGCGGATTGCCCTCGTTGTTGTCGCTGATGGCGTCTGAGAAGTCCACGGTGTAGGTGGTGTTGGCCTTCAGCGAGTCCTTCAGTTCCACGCTGATGCGCTTTCCTGTAGCCTTTATCTCTGGCTGCTCCAGCTGCGGCGGCGACACCACAACCTTCTCCGACGCGTTCTCCAGCTTGATGAATTCGTCGAAGAAGATGTTTATCTTCTTTGCCTTGGCGTTCACGCTGCCGTCCCCCGGTGTGGCTCCGATGACGCTGGGCGGCGTCTCGTCATACCATCCTCCGTCGGGTCGTCCCATTCGTGCGCAGGAAGCGACGAGGAGGGCGAGGAGCAATACGAGGCCATGTGATATAATCTTGAATATATTCATATAACTGTGATATATGTCTCTTACTGTGCGTTCATCTCCAGCATTTCGTCTATGTTGGCGCGGTTGTTGGAGAGACGTGGAATCTTGTGCTGTCCTCCGAGCTTGCCCTTTGAGCGGAGCCAGTCGTCGAAGAGTCCCTGACGTGCCTTCACTATTTCGAGGTGCTGCAGGGTGATGTCGTGGAAGCGCTTTGCCTCGTAGTCGGAGTTGATCTCCTGCAGGCGCTTGTCAAGGATGTCGGCGAAGGCGTTGAGGTCGGCAGGTTCCTTGGCGAACTCGATGAGCCACTGATGGCGGCACTTCGCGTTCTGGTCCATAAACACCGGTGCGGCTGTATATTCCTTAACCTCTGCTCCTGTCTGCTGACAGGCGTAAGCCAGTCCCTTCTCGGCGTTGTCCTGGATAAGCTCCTCGCCGAAGGCGTTGATGAAGTATTTGGTGCGTCCTGTGATGACAAACTTATATGGCTTGACGGACGTGAACTTCACGGTGTCGCCGATCATGTAGCGCCAGAGTCCGCACGAGGTGGAGATGAGCATGGCGTAGTTCTTGCCAACCTCCACGCCCTCGAGGGGTACGACGGTGGGATTGTCCGTGCCGAACTCGTCCATCGGCATAAACTCATAGAAGACGCCGTAGTCGAGCATGAGCAGCATGGACGGGTCGGTGGGGTCGTTTTGTATGCCGAAGAATCCCTCGGAGGCGTTATACGTCTCCATATAGTGCATCTTGTCGCTCGTTATGATGCGCTCATACTGAGAGCGATACGGCGTGAAGGCGATGCCTCCGTGGAAGAACACTTCCAGGTTGGGCCATACGTCGTTGATGTGCTCCTTGCCAGAAATCTCGAGTACGCGCACCAGCACGCTGAGCATCCATGAGGGCACTCCGGAGAGATTGGTGACGTTCTTCTTGAGGCACTCGTGCGCTATGCGGTCGCGCTTCACCTCGAAGTCGGAGAGCAGGGCTGTCTGCTTCTTCGGCACACGGACAAGATTGACGAGCGGATTGATGTTCTCGATGAGGATGGCACTAAGGTCGCCGACGAGCGACTCCGCCACGTTGTAGTTGGGCGAGTGCGAACCGCCGAGTATCAGTCCCTTTCCGTCGAACATTCGGCTCTTGGGATTGTTCTGCAGGTAGAGCGCCACAACGTCCGTGCCGCCCTTGTAGTGTATGTCCTTCAGACCTTCCTGCGACACGGGAATGAACTTGCTCTTGTCGTTGGTGGTGCCTGACGACTTGGCGTACCATCTTACCACGCCGGGCCACAGCACGTCAGGCTCGCCGTGGCGCATGCGGTCGATGTCGGCCTTCAGCTCCTCGTAGGTGTTGACTGGTACGTTTCGCACGAAGTCGTCGTATGTCTTCGTTGTGCCGAAGAGATGGTTTCTGCCATACTCGGTGTCGGCTGCGGCGTCGAGCAGATGCTGCAGCACATCGTGTTGCAGTTGCTCGGGGTGTGTGAAATGGCGTTCCAGCTTATGCTGTCGTGGAATGAACGCTCCTCTTATTATACTTGTCAGACTCATTGCTGTCTTGTTTGTTCACAATAATTTATAGTAAACTGCAAAATTACCTAAAACAAGTGAGAGACAAGCCTTTTTTGTCACTATTTTTCTAAATTATGTCGTAAACCGACGTAATATAGACGGTTAGACGGGATGTTTTTGACAAGAATACATGAAGACAGGATTTAGGGACAAACCTAGGAGGCTATGGCGTCTCGCCGTAGCCACGCACCCTCCCATAGCAGATTATCAATCTGCGCTGTGTAATACATATGAATCGGCTGTACCTCTTTATAGTGGTCGGTGTTGGAAAAGCTTCATCATTGTGATGTTTTTTCGTTATGATTGTCTTTGAATTTCACATATCTTTCAATACAATCTTCAATCATTCTTATATAATATGAAGAGTCATGGTCTGATTGATCGTCAATTGCGATATTAAATCCTTCGCCATACTTTTTGTAGTATAAATCGAATAACTTATTCCAATTATTATCATACATATCAATGTATCCCCATGTTTGCCAAGCAAAGTGGTAATTTTCGTCTTTGTATTTATACACGAAGAACATAGGTACAGCAAAATAGTAGTTAACATCTTTAATTTTCATGTACCGTCTTTCATCTTCGGCTTCAAATTTAATGTCATCATTGTTAATGAATGAGTCTAATATGTCCTCACGATTATTACGCGTCAATTTCACCGTTAAATATAGATACCTGTTCAACCATAATGATGGAGAGTTTGCCTTCCATTCAAGTTCGTATCCAGAAGTATCCTTTATGAGATTCTTCCATATTGCATCATCGATTAAAATCTGTATGATTTCATTATGATTATCTACAATTTCATTCGGTGATAAAAGCAGACCATTAACACATTCTGAAAGCGAAGAGTCTGTTAGAACTTGCTTCCAGCTCTCTTTTTTTGCATCAAATACCGGCTTCCTTCTGATATTATCCCATTCTTTGCAATGAGAAATAAGCACTTGGTTTGCTTTCACCTTCTTCTCCTCAGAAAGACCATCTTTGGTAAAGAGGTCCATGCAATTACTGAGTTTGGTAGCGAAATTCTCCCAAGTGTTTTCTCCATTACCATTTCTGTATAGGAAACGGATGGAACCATGAAAGAAAGCATATTCTTCAGCTTTCTCTATTGCATCGTTCCAATTACTCCATCGACCAAGTTTTTCCTCATTCCAATCATTTGGCATGGATTTGTCATTACAATGCATTTGTTTTGCCTTTTCTGCTTCCTCTTTAGCTTGCTCTGGAGCTTTTTCTATTTCTTTTTCTATTTCTTTGATTTGGGGAGAGTACAATGTTTGGTCCCCTAAGTCAATGAATTTTTTGACAAGTTCAACCCTATTGTTTGGATTCTCGTATTGTTTATCTACATTTTCGAGAATGTTCCACATTAAGCGCAGAGCTTTCAAGAAATGGGTGGTATCCACATCCTCATTGACGAATTTCTTAAAATATTCATAGCAACATAGTGTGAAGTCGAGTTCATTTCCGTTTTGGGGATGAAAGAATGTATCAAATAATTTAACGTCTCCAAAATAGGGCACTTCGTTTTGGTCGTTGTCCAAAACAGTCTTTATCATCTTGACACATGTGTCAGCAACGGTTGAAGCGATGGATTCGTCATTAGTGATACCTGAGAAATCAGAATAGGGAACAAATGGAAGTTCTGACTGACTCCAGGTATTATGATTGTGGGTGTATGCTGCAAGCTGCTTGATGCTGTTACCGCAATCCACGCCAGATTTTCTCGCTTCGTAGGCCATGATTCGTGCATACAAAGCGAAGAAAGCATTATCCGGCAATTCATGTTGTTCGTCTGAACAAGTGAAAAAACTATTGGAAAGCTCTTCCATCTCTTTATCCCAGCTCTCTTTTATATCTTCGCGTAAGTCTTCCGAGAATTTGCCTTTGAAGTTCTCCCATTGCGTCAATTGCAAACCACGAGCATTCATCTTCATGTAAATATCATCACCAAATCTGTCTATATTCAGTTCAAATCTGATTTGAGAAGCAATGGCTGTCAAGACATCCTCTATAGTGATTGTATTGTGCTTATTCCATTCTTCATGAATGGTGGAAAGCATTCTTATCATAGAAGCTACGGTTTCGTCCTCTTTCCAATAATCCAAAAACCAATCTTGACAAAGTATATCAGGATTAGGGTCTTGGGTAATGTCCCATCTTGAGTCTTCACATGTCAATGCCTGGCAGAATCGTTTGGCATTGATTCTGTCTTCATAGGTAAAACGAGAAAGCAAACGCAGTAAGTCCTTACGGTCAGAAGGTTCTGCCTTTTCCACTGCGTATCTTGCAATCAGCCATAAGGTGGTCAGGCGTTGCTGACCATCTACGGGTACAAAAGAATCTTCTCCATCAGTGTTGATGGGACCATAGATGAAATGCAGATTAAAATCACTCTGCTTTTTTTCTATTGCAGTGAAGATTTCTTTTATAAACTGTTTACGTACGCTTTCGGCTTTGGGATTATTGGCTCCCTGGACATAGTGGCGTTGAATACCAGGGATAACCACACGATACCTGGACAATAGTGCAAACAAATTGTCAGGTACTTCTATGTAGTACTTTAAAATATCATTTCTCATAATCTTACAGGATTCTTTAATGCGTCAATAAAACTGGCTATATTCATACTCATAGACTTTATATAACTATCTTTGTCTTCTTCTGACCAGTATGGAAGTGTCATCTTTAATCCTGGGAGTGATTTCATAAACACGGCTTCTGTAACTGGCGGAGCCCAATAGTATGCCCAACTATCACATGCCCATTTAGAAACTGCTTCCCGTTTGCCTTCAAACAACTTGTTATTTAATGAGGAGTTCGCATTTTTTGGTAATAATGCAAGGTTCTTGACTGAATTGTCTTCTGTTGACGGGTATCTACTGCCTAATTTTTTAGATAGCCAATCATCTCCTTTTCCTTTATCACATTCTGTACGATATTCGTTAAACGCACTTTCTGAATCATCTTCGCCTAACCACTCCGCAAGTTCTTTTTCATCCAAATCTTTTTGGTTTCTTGCAAATATATGCTCAATCGACCAAGCATCTACCTTTCGATGCATTTCAAAGCTATATCGATAGGGCCATCTTTTCCAACAAAAAGCAACATTGCTGAGCAACAGATAATTAAATAAATCTTCTCCCCAGTTGGAGTAAGCATCTTTGTCTTCTTGGTGCTCGTATTTTGCCATATTTTCTATGGCACCCAATATCTCCTTTCTTGTCTTCGGCTTGATATCTTTATTATTCCTTTGATGAACAATAGCTCCAAAAGCATGATACATGAGAGGGTCGTTGTACCATTCTAATAAACGATATAACGCTGAGTATATCATTTTCCAAATCGTGATACGCGACTTTGTCTTCAGTTCGTCAAGGATTCTTGTAAGAAAAGGAAAAACCTCTTCTCTTTGTTCTTGCGGTGTTGGAGTCAGTCCTGCATAGCGCAACAACACGGTCATTCTATCATCTTCTCTCCAACTACCTCTGGGTGTGAAAAAAGAAAAGAAACTGTCATTATTAAGTTTATGCTCAATTTCATCCCATTCGTTTGCACGTGCATTGGTTATATCTGAGGACTCGTCATTCCCTAAAGTCAGCATGACGCATTTCACCAATTCAGAATCCTTTGCTGGGATTTTTCCACTATTAAGTTGGTAGAAGGTTGACAATTCCTTATCTTTGCCAACTTCATAGTAGAGGAATCTGCAACACTCTTTTATCTTTTTGCAGAATTCTGTTCTTCTTTCGGTAGTCTCACCCAATTTTTCCTCAATAACGTATTTGGCCATATTCATGAAATACTTATCGAGAGCCTGGTTCGCCTCACGGGCATAGTCAATTGGTAATTCGCCACTTTCCTCACCGAGTATCAGCTTTAACGTGGTAAGTCGCTGTTGTCCATCCACTACATTTACTCTATTATTCTCTGTATCTTTAGCAACAGCTAATGCCTGAAGAAAATAGAATGGGGTGGATTCTGTAGGAGTAAAAGCGTTGATATCATCTATCAGCTGACAAACTTGTCGGCTTTTCCATCTATACCCTCGCTGATAGCTGGGAATATAGAAGTTGATATTGTCGTTTTCAAAATCAACTATTGATTTAAGTGAAATATTCTTTCCCATAAGTTTTCTTTTTTAGCTCATTTTCTTTATTTGTCATTATAGCAACCTCTTCAGCTTAGCAAAGAGATTCAGATAGAGTATCTAATATAACTTGTCTATCTCCATTAGCAATAATGATATCATATCTAACATCATTCCTTATACTTGTTCCACATTCTCTTTACTTTTCCTGCAATCTCCTTACGAAGCCATTGCGGTTCTAGCACTTCAAGGTTTTCACCATTCCACAGCAGTTCCTGTTGGAAGTCGAATGTCGGGCGGACATGCAATTCAAAGATGCTGTATTCATCTGTTTGCTCTGTCTCTTGTTGCGACTCATGCAGAGGAAGGTCGCGCAGGTAGTTAGCCTGACTGGTACTGACCTTGATTTTTACCTTCTCAATGTCGGTGCCATCGCCAGGAATTACACCTATACAACCATTGAAGTATTCCTGTGGATTGAAATCTTCAGGATATTCAAACGTGTGGCTCGAAAGGCGGAAGTCATGTATGCGGTCGAGACAAAAGACGAGGTCATAGCCTGCAGGCCAATTACGCCCCACCAAATACCAGCGCTGACGGAATAGCTTTACGCACAATGGTATCACATAATGGTCGTGCGTGTCACCTTTCCAATAGTTGAGATAGTTGATATGGATGAAGCGATTTTTCTTCATCGCATCTATTATTAGCTCCAAATATTCCCTGCCACTGGGCACGTCTTCAAGGATAATCCTGTTCTTGACAGATTTGCTTTCAAGGAGAAAATTACTCACCGATAGCGTACTGAGCAACCAATTTTCAATACTTCCACTCTTCATATCCTCCACATTGGCGATGTAATACCTATATGGAGCGGTCTTTTCGCAGTCTATCGACAATCCGAAGGTGTCGAAGATATTCCACTTCCACTTATGGAAAGTGCGCTTCAACATCTCCTCACCACCGCTCAAATCTACATTATCCATCCAGCGGCGGTTCAATTCCTCGAATGAAATCTTATGTGCCCGATAGATGGTCTCCACAATCCACACGAGTTTATTGGTTTGATTCAGTGCCATATTTGTCGTTTATATAGATAACGTTTCGGCTGCTAAGATATTGCAATGGTGTGTCTTTTTTGTTCATACCATCATAATCAATCTCGCTCTACAAGGTTGCAATTTGCAACCTTATAGGTGAGAGAAGCAGCTACATAAAAGTTGGACCAACAATTTTTCGCCTAATTTTTCATCTGTTCCAGTCTCCCATGTATATTCTGCTTTGTGAAACTTATTTGCAAAGAACGAGACCAGCTGACATAACTCTCTCTTTTTCAACGGATATACTGATGCAGTAATAAACTGTAGCACAACCTTGTCATATTGTTTGCAATCAATCATTGCATAATCTTCAAACTCTCTGATTATACTTTCCACTCGCAACTCACCGTCATTAGGAAAAGAAATAATTCTTCTTTTTAAGACAGCACGTGCCTGTTGATTTTTGACATTATCTTTCATTTCTACAAAGGTACTGATGTGAATAAAGTTAATGTTTTCGGTGTAGCTATCGTGATTGTAAGATATAATAGGCTCTTATCCGGAAAGGTTTCAATATAGTCACCTACAGGAAGCATTATCTTTTCAGGAAGCGTTATCACTTTCATCTCATCAGTATAGTCATTGGCTATGGTAATTGCCAAAAGATATCTACCATTTTCTTTTATATATATTGACTTTATATGTTCAAGAGCATCTGTTATGTCTTTATTATACACATACGAGTGAGTAGATATTACATTCCTTCCTCTTATAAGTATTGAGAAATCAGACAAATCAAAGCATAATATACCATGCTTCTCTATACATATATTATACAGTTGCAGAAACTTTTTCAATTCTAAGTATGGATTGCTATCTGCCTGAAAAGACAATATAGAGAAAATGTCAGATTCTTCTTTGATACTGAGTTCTGGATTCATTTTTATTACGACATTTCTTCTTGCACGTGCATGTGTTTCTAAGATTTTATTAACGTTATCGGCTCCTTTGTAGGTAGACACCAACACGACATTAACATGTACATTTGGGCTGTTATTTATTGAATATATACCTTCTGAACAAAGCTCGTTGATTACTTGTTGACTAACATAATCTGCCGCAATCAGTCGTAATGATTCAAGTGCGATTTTTTCCATTTTATTAATGCTTATATCTTTATTATCAAAAATACAGTGCAAAAATAAAATGGAGCTATGCCAACTGTGGGCACAACTCCATAAAAAAGCACGTCTTCGTGTCCGCTATGCAAATATCGTACAAAGAGTAAAAACTTGTTACAAAATAAAAATTGATTCTAGAGATTTAGATGGCTGTTTTTACGGTGTTTTGCGGTGCAAACAGCACCCATGCTTAACAATAGCGCCACTTTTACACTCCAATAGTGGCACTATTAGACAGTAAAAGTGGCACTATTGCATGATAAAAGTGCCACTATTGGAGTGTAAAA
>JABLTK010057479.1_pt1 | contig 33853 bp, 58 predicted proteins | sample 7160131 | NCBI WGS metagenome assembly JABLTK01 (sample SAMN14651221, study PRJNA627086) | human gut metagenome | isolation source: feces | host: Homo sapiens
ATCGCTATTCCTCATTCATTTTCACTCAGATCTACTGCAATAATCATTGCTGGAACTTGCAATTGCTCGTCGAATTGCATCCTCCTGCATATAGTCAGAAGGAATGGAAATAATCATTGGATCATCAATCGCCTTGCTCATGGGTTTGAATTGGAGGAGATATGGACTTTGAAACAAATGGGGAAATGTGGAAACTCTAATTCATTTTCGTATTCCTTGTGTTGTAGATAGTGAAGGAAAAGAATTGAGGAAGATTCTAGGAAAACCATAGAAAGTGATTTGATCATCATTGATTTCTAATGCTTTTGACTTTTGAAACATTTTAACATCGTCTTTAATTTATCGAAGATCAAGTTGGAACATTTTCTCTTCATTGTGAAATCATATCAATGAGTTCGGACTGTAAAGTTGAGGCAGAGAAGGCAATCGAACTTATTGATTGCATGAAAGATAATATATGTACAATTGCAAAGGATGGTGTATTGCCTTTCTTTGAAGCTTAATTGATCAGGAAAGCGATAAAGAGATCGACATAAAACGGATTCGAGAAACAAAGATGTTGTTATTGAAATTGAAGTCGACTTCACGATCTGTCTTTGCAGATATACAGAAGACAATGGATAAGGTTGAAGAAGAAATGGAAAAGGCTGATAAAGTACTGATTGATGTCCATCGGTTGGAATCGGAAATAAGTAGTCTCAAGGGAACGATTGCAAACTACACATCTTTTAGGTATAGTTGTGGACGATGATTGATTTATTAGTACTCCTCAATTCGACTCGATTAATCTTCCACCTACAAAACCTGAACATGCGGAGAAAACTCTTTTTGAACAGCGTTGTGAAGGATTACAAGAAGAGTTAAAAGAGCGAAAACGGTATTCTTCAAGAGTTAGTGATATTTAGATTAAAAGAAAAGCTGGATGAAGAAGGAAAAGTGAAAAAACAACGAATGTTGACAACGGTTCAATTGAAACATCATGTGCAGAATGTGGTAAGCAAGAAAATGGAAGAGGCAGAAGAAGTAGGCAAAACAAGTATAGTTGAACAGTAGGCCATTATGAAAGCAAGCGAGTCTTGTATGCAGATTGTTGAAAAAGAAGAAGAGGAGAGCGAAGAAGAGAGTATACAATCTGGTATAGAAACGACAGATCAGATGGAAACGACTCCAATGGAAGAAGAAGCTGAGTCACCTAGAGGATTGACATAATTGTTTTGTATCTTTGTTTCTTGATGACGGAAGAATCAATTCGGGAATTGTTCAATCAAACTGTGCCACAGTTCATTAAAACAAGTACTATTCATGATCTGTGCTCCACGCAAATCGGATCAGCAATTTGTCGAAAGGGATGGATTACAAATGATGATTCCATTATGGTAAGAACTATCATAGTCGTTTAGGGAAAGGACTTTGGTTGTGGGGTTGGATCGTTTTCAATGACCCTCTATGAACAAATCCGTTTTGCTTCATGCCTAGGAGTCGATTCTTCAGATAATATGATTGTATGGTTTGATAAGTTTGTACGACTTTTTGTATGATTTCATCGATATAGAAACATGACAAAGGTCTTGATAGTGTATTCCATTCTGAGTGTGCTTTTATTGATTCTCCAGATATGCTGGATGGAAAGAAATTTGATGTCATTATTTCTCTTAAAGCTTTTCATCATATTCCTGATCCTTTGCCGATGATCCAAATCCTCGTATGAGTAGATTTCTTCATGTGATTATAGAAATCGTATCTGAAGCCAAACGGACGTCTGATTATTGCCGACTTATATCTTGACGAGTTTTCATGTTACTGTTCTCTTAGGTGTAGTCATTCTCCTGTTTATCACCGTTCTATTAAAGAGCCACCTTGTTGTCATGGTTTCTCTTGTGATGAAATGACTGGTTTTCTTACTGATGCTGGTTTGCATGCTGAAGTGGATAAGGTCGATGTTGTCCATTATTTGTCATGCTTGGATCAGGAGGAAGCAAAACATCGGTACGAAGATCTCCACATTGTTCCATGTGATATTGTGCATACAAATCCAAAGGCCTTGCCGGCAATGTATAAAATTGGAGATACCTATTATGAACGTGATGTTTTCCCTTTCATTCTTGCTTGTGGTCGTATTTACTGGTGTTTATTACGAACAGAGAAATCACTACAATCCATTGAGACGGACTCATCCACTTTCGACGATTCACTAGTGAACTGCTTAAAACGTACGTCAAATTCATGGACTATTTCGATAAGAGCAACAACCTATTACTCATTCTCTCTAATATCCCTTACATCATTAAACACTTCCATGAGCTTCGAACACAAGAGATCTCCCTTATGATACTCTCGTTTTATTAGATAAGTCTCCAACAACCGTTTCACTACATCCATAGCTTCAGGAAGTCTAATTGAGGGATCCTTTGTTCTCACAACACTTTCCATCCATCGTTCAGATAATGAAATAGAACTTCCACATAGTCGCAAAGCACACAGTCTCCCTTCTCGTGTTTCTAACGATTCGTCACAGTTCAACCCTCTCTTCCAGGCATCCAAGGCTTTCGCTGAATCATTATGATTCTGATGGAAATCCGCCAATGCAAGCCACAATCGTGGTTTCTTCGGTCTATTGTTCATGATTTCCACTCTCACCTACTGAAGTGATACTGCTTTCATCAAATAATAATAGGCCATATCCGAATTGATTCCTTGCACATATGTCTGGGCCAATGCGAAAAATGCACGATAATCGCGACTGTTGATATGAGTTGCCATTTGATAAGCAGCAACTGCCTCTTTCTCCTTATGCAGTTCCAAATACTCATGTCCTAGTAAAAGCCATCCATCATAGTTATCAGGGATTCTCTTTACCGAGTCGGTAAATGCAACTAGAGCCTCTTCATGCTGACCTAACAAACTCCAATAGCTTCCCTGAAGTAGAGGAAGAGCAGGAGACAAAGGATGAACAGAACGAAGTAAAATGAAGAGATCCTTCATCCGATGCAATGAATAGAGAATGTTACAATAAAGAGTATAATACAATAGCATATCAGATGAGGAATGATGTCCTTCGTTGGTAATGGAGTGAATCATTGAGAGAGCGGTATTGTAATCTAGGTCCTAGGTAAAATAAGGAGTTACCATCGTGATTGTAGTAATATGTACAACCTTGAATTGCAAGGTGAAAGTTATGAGGAAAAATCGATTGAAGAGTATTAAAGAGATTGATCGGGACTTTGGACTACATAGTAGAGAGGAAACAGAAATACTGTTAAGAGCCGATTTGTTGTATACAATTGGAAGAAATACTTGAGAAAGAACTGACTATTAATGCCTTTGACTGTATCTTGGAAGGATTGAGTATCGAGAATCACAGACGATAACTCTACCCAACATGACCAAAAATACGGAAATCTAGTACTATCAAAGTGAATCAGAGAATACCTGTTGATGGATTCAATAAAAACACTGGTACTGCGTTTATCATTTGTTCTCACCCAGATGCGTCCAAGACAGTAAGAGCAAAATGCATCGATCGATTTGTCCGAGAGACGATTACATAGTTCCCTTTCATATCGATCAATGTCAACAACCTCATTCGAGTGTTGAATAGATTCTTTGACCCACACCTACTGGTGAGCGAGAATTTCAGTGCTAACATGATAAGCAGACTCAGCAGCCCAGAATAACTCTCGATTCGACAACTGTTGCAAATCTGTCCTTTCGAGGAACTGAAGAATCGCTTGATAGTCCTTTTGAAGATAGAAAACTCGAAGATACTCGAGTGAGGGGGACATTATTTCGTCATTGTTCTTATAGGAGTTGATAATATCGCAAGGCGTGAAAATTGCTTGCAGTCTCTTCTCATCAGCAGTCATTAGTAGATCATTTAGCCTATAGAGTCATCTAACAATTATAATAATACCAGATGACATCATCACACTGTCCATAAGCATCAAGTATCCTGATTGCAGTTCCCAGTTCTTCTCGAAAGGAACGAACCATAGAAATCAATAAGAATTACTACAGAATCCACACTATAAGAAGAATAGGATCTTATTGTAACACAATTTGATTGCGCAGATGGCACAGTGCATTGAAACGATCAGTGCCTTAAATCCTCAAGGGGTCCAAAAGACGAAAACACTCTTTTGGAACTCTACTTCGTTAACTCCATCATTTGAGAGTTGGTTTAAGAAGGCATCGCCTTCGTTCTTGTATTGCTCCTTTCTCGGTTTATGTAATCTGTAGATGTCACAGAGAACAAATTCGAATACTTAGTGTCTATAGCGTGTCTGTAGAAGTAGATCTCTTTGTGATCAAAACTGTGCAGAAGAGTATGAATCGATTTAGGTACAACTAGACATAAAGGAGTGTAATGAAGTAGATATGTGGCAATTGAACCAAACGACTCCAAACTATATGACGTTGATATGCTAAGCAGGTTTTAAATCTAGAGAATACTTTCAAATGCGAAAACATCTTCTCTTCAAAGCATTGAAGTGTCTCCTTATCCTCACTTTTTAACTTATGAAACTTTAGAAATGTTTGACCTTATATTTGTTTTCGGATTGCCTCTCAATCGAAGTGCTGCGGAAGTAGTCATTCGAAAGAGTAAATCCCTTCTTCGACATGGAGGGCAAGTATTATTGTTCCATAGTGTCCGAATTTTCCTTATCATTCATTGTAGGCTGATAATGACTTGGGAGAGTTGATTCGCTTGCTTCACTCAAACAGTGATGATTCTCCCTCTTCTGTACAAACACCCACTGTTCAGACAATTCCAAAGACTGAGGATAATCAGTGTTCTTGTGATGAAGAGATACAGATGGAGACTGCGAAAGAAACTCAGGAGGGAGATGATCCTCATTCATCTCCAAAGTTACGTGAAAGCCCTTCTGCGATTGATCTTGGTGACACCTTCCCTTGTGATGGTCATTTCATCGAAACTGTCCTTCATGATCTGAATGTAGGAGCATCCTCTTGAACTCATTTATAGATCACATATACTAAGAGCATGCTTCCTGTTCACATGGACATTAGCGAATGCATCAAGAAGTCACAGGAGGGAATCTACCTTTTGTCTGGTTTATTGAAGATAGACTTGCAGGGAGCAATGGAGCCGCTACTTAATAAGATCCTAGAATTCCTATTGGTCAAGTTATCTCCACAGACTTCTTATCTCCCTTATAACTTCACTGTTTTTATTCTCTTCTCTGATGTGATTGCTGAAGTTATGAAACGCCCAATTCGAAATGAACCAACACAATGGTTCCCAGAAGGAGAAAATGGTCCGTTTGTAAATGCAGGACTTGAACGATGGACTAAAAGTGTAATGGAATGGAGAGCTGAGGAGACTGACGAACCGTACTTGTTGAGATATTGCTAAGATGTAGGATCAGGAAGATAAAGGTGGAAAGTATCGATGACCTTGTGGACATCATTAGCAACAATTCCATTTCGTCTTGTTTACTCCCTGAACCTGTGAATCTTGATGAAGTATCTTTGTTTCTTTGGTTTGATCTTTAGCTTTTACCGTTGTGTTCTGAAGTATGGAAACTCTCATCAAACGACTGATTAGGATTGTTTGTTTGTAGCACTATTCGGTTCTTTTTTTGTCACATCTAAGATCCTCAAAATGTCGATAGTTATCATCTCTCTGAGTATCGTTATTTCTTTGTTCGTCATCGGACTTGTCGCTGCTGTTATTGCAAAGCAAGTAGCTGCTTCCTCCATTGATGTATGACTTCTCTCGTTGATCACGAGTATAGGATGAATTAGAAGAATACGAAGCTCTTTTGAGAGAGTAAAGACGATATAACGCATTCTTACAAATAGAAGGGAAAAGAGGGGAATAGGGATCAACACACCATCTGTAACTGAACCTTCAGCTCCTGTACCTATTATTAGCCAGGAAGAAGCTTCTGCAATAACTATTCCAATGGTCTGTGTTTCTAAGGACTGTAATGCATAGAAAATCGATGAAAATATTGATAAATCCTTCAGCGACGAAGAGCTTTTGAAGGATGTAGAGGATAGTGATGGTATAGCATAACTGCTTATGCTACTTTTATGATAATCGTGAATATGTAATTGGTTATTATCTTATGTTGTCTGTTTACAAGATCCAACTATTCTCACTTGTTTTTCTTGTTTTCATTGTTTCTGATAAGGAAGAAGTAAAGTTTCCACATTATTCGTAATAATAGTTAACCAGATAATCGTAGTACGTTAACAATCGATCCACTTTCTGCTTATTAGCTTCGTTAACATAGCCAAATAAGTATCTACGGAGTATGGAATCTATCGATGATGATGTTGCTGCCACTTTCACGGAAGATGGTAGGATTGAGATGGCTGACTTATCATGAAGGATTTAACATGACCATATTAGATGAATTCGCCGTTGATCTGTCTCTTTCGGATGTTGATCGTATTGAGCGATATATTTATTCAGATGTTGGTATCCAACGGTTTGATTGGTTCGATCTTCTTAATTCTAGTGTTGTACATGTTGGTCTCATCAAGTCACTAGTCGAAAGAAAGGAAATCGATACCATTCGAGATCGAATATTCCCACTCTTTGATGTGATTGCACAGGATAAGGAAGACGAGGTGATTATTGAGTTCTTGACCGTTGTTACTAGGATTGTGAAACTTTTTTCAGAGACTGATATGGACGAGACGTGTTCCGTTTGTGTTAATTTAGTGCCGTTGTTAATGTCTATTGCTATCAGTCATTCTGATTCTGTTTTGTTGTTGAGGGAGACTAACAAATAGAAAGATGTTATTGAAGTATTCACTAAGGAGTTCTGTACCTTAGTAACCTATCTTCCACAATCTCTGATAAATGATTTAATTTTGTCTCATGTCCTTGAAGTTTGGTCTCTCTTCTTTTTGAATTGTAGTTACTTCATTCCAGTAATGAGAATGTCCAAATTCTGGGTTGTAATCTGGTTCTTCAATTGTGTCCCCTCTTTTCTTCAGATGTTAATGCTCTTTATTTGCTCCCAGAAATGACAGTGTTAAAGTCTATCGGATCTCTGGAATTGCTCAAGGTTCTTCCTTCTACCATTGCTTCTTTCTCCAAGAACATTCCTCCTATTCATATGAACGGTCTTCTGAGTCTCTTCACAAGTTGTACTAGTCACAAACTATGGATCATACGAAAAGCAGCCGTTGAGGAGTTAAAGACTATTGCTCAGAACACAAATGACGAGAACAGTCAGAGTCGTGTCTTCCAACTTCTTCTAATCGCAATGGAGGATTCATCTAAATGGGTTCGACAAGCAGCGAAGTTGAATCTGGGTTATGTAATGGGTGTGTTGCCACGTTCTCTAGTATGTGTGGTTTCAGTGTTATCACTAGTTATCGGAATCTGCGATTCATCTGTATGCTTCACTTCCTGATGCTCTTGAAGAGACTGACGACTACGATATTAGCTATCAGTGTGCTTTCACATTTCCAGCTGTGCTTCGGGCCCTGGGAAACGATGGATGGAGTCAATTATGTGACTGTTATACTGAACTCATCACCATTCCTTCAATGTATGTGAAACAATCACTTGCAGCCTCTTTAGGTGAAGTCGCTTCGTTGATTGGTACAGATGCCACAGAGGAATATTTGGTACCCTTTGCCGAAAACCTCCTGGAAAGTGACACTGCAGAAATTGTAACTTCTGTAATGCAAGCAGTTCATTCTTTCTTCCCTGTACTCACAGAACCCAATCGACGTCGTCTGAGTGGAGTTACATTTCTGATTTGTTGTGAAAGCATAGGTCATTCTTCGTTTGGCGTTACGACTTCAAGCCAATACCTTTAATTGGCGTGTCCAGGTTGTGATCATGAAACAGCTTCCTGCTCTGGCTCAGGTTAGTTCACCTCAACTCTTTCAGGAGATCATTCTTCCCATCATGCATCTTGGTCTAACGGATCAGGCTCATGCCGTGAGGAAAACAACGTAGGAATGAAGAAAATAAGGTAATTGATAGAGCTGAACAGGTGAAAGAGGTGTTGGAACATGCAATCTCACTGAGTGACGAAGCTACGCATCAGATTATGAAGGAGATCATGGAACTCAAAGACATGTCTTATATGCACCGTGAAGTAGAACTTTTGACTGAGGTGAACTGTAGATGCTTGTGACTATTCTGAAGTCAATTCTTCCTATTGTGAAAACAAAACGAGAAGAGTTCATTGAAGTTTATGATATGTTGAAAGCGTTGAAGGCTGATCCTGTTAAGAATGTTCAAGAACAAGTGGTTAGGATTATTGAGTGTCTGAAGAACGATAAATCATTGTGGAAAGAGATCGATGGGGATGCACTCTTTATGTCGCTTTAGATTGTATTGTGTTTGTTGGTGAAAGGCACACAGATGCTTCGTACCTTCACGTGTAAGGTGCTTCCAGCGTCTTTGTTGGGTTTGAGTGCATTGGAAGGGATTTGTGGGTGAGTATCGTTTCGTAGTTTTTGAACAGTAGATATAAGGTACGAGAGTATATGTCATCAAACCGACCTCATGAACTGAGAAACCGGATTGATCCTCGCATCAAACCCTCAGGAAAGGAAAGTCCATTTCTGAAGTTCACTCGGTACTTTTTGTGAGGTGGTGTAATTTTTAGAGCATTGAATATTATTCTTATTCAATGGTCGATGCAGTATGTTGTTAATGTGATGAATACCACCAATCACTACAACATTCAAAGTTTGCTCAAGGCGATAGAACGTCCAAAAGGTGTTGGTTTGCTTACTGTATGTAATCATGTCTCTGTTCTTGATACTGCCAGTATTGTTCCAAGTATTATTCCTTTCAGTAGTATATGAACCCTTGATTCATTTGTAGAGTATTTGTTTGAACCTCGTAATTGTGGGTTTTGGAACTTGGGTGCTCAGGAAATCATGTTCAGCACTTTTCTTAAGTCTATGGCATCAAGCCTTGTGAAGATTATGCCAGTGGATCGGAATGGAGGTGTGGATCAGATTGCTCTCTCGAATTTCACCCAAAGAGCGAAGTATGGAGATTGGGTACATTTGTGTCCTGAGGGAAGAACGTATCAGGATCAACTCAAGAGTTGTCGGGATGCACAGGGCCGTCGTTTCCGTCCCAGTGGCCGAACGGCTCCTCCAGGCCGCGACTTGGGTCCTATGAAGTGGGGTGTTGGGAAGGTGGTTTATGACGCTATTATGGATGGGGCAGGGGAAGATTGCACTTGCACTTTCAAGGATGGAGTCAATAATGGGAGATTGATTGTACTTCCATACTATCACTTGAATATGGAAAAACTGATGCCTGAAGACGAAGATTTGCGTTTGGTACGGAGATTTCCAACTTCTGGGAATACGATTTATTGCATTGTACTATTTTCATTCTAGTTATGATTTTAGTATGGTGATCCCATCGACTTCTCTGATCTGCTTCCTTCCTATCATGATCGTCTTATTCATGCAACACCTAATGAGAAGACAAAAGCTCGGTATGAGCTATACAAGGCAATTACCGACCGTGTTGAAGAAGTAGTTCTCAACTGCTGTTGTGATATGTAGAATCTGGAGTCCCTCGAATACACTCTCAAGAAAATTCGGCAGAATAATATTTAGTGTCTTTTATTACTATCCTCATATTTGTTTGTTGATGTAAATCAATATTGTTATTTTCATTTCTTTAGGTCGGGAAAAGTCTCTTTTAAGATTACATTGACTTCGGATCCCAAGCTTCCTTATAAGGTGTATGCTTTTGCTTTTAGTTTCTTAGGAATTAGGATTAGCATCCCTGAATCCGCTCCCTTTCTTGCAGTTCTAAAGTTTGCTGCTCAACAAGTAGTGACTTGTGCTGTTCTTTTCATTGTAGTTTGGAGTTCAGGCTGCTACAAGTGCCATTATTACAAATGGTAGAGATGATTGTTCCTATTGATACTAGATGGTTCTGGGATCAATCCTCAACAAACTGCAGGAACGGTGTTCCTGAAATATGGATCAGAATTGAGGTTAATTCCGCGAGATCGGGTTGGTGGTATCTGTTATGTTTGTTACTGACTATTGAGTTACAAACACCATACAAACCATTTGATTCTATAGCCTTATTCAACCTCTGTTGTCCCTCCTCCTCTGCTTCTTTCCTTTCTTGAACCAATCGCTCTTCTCGTCGCTTCAGTTCCTCCTTTTTCAGTTTTACTGCTTCATTTCGTTTGTGTTCCCGTCTTTTTTTCTCCTTAGTAATCTGTTCTTCAAGATGTTTGATAGCATCTTTCACAGTCTGGACCTCTTCAACCTTCTTCTGAACTTGATCTCGCTCTTTCCGTTTTGCTAGTACTTCATTCTGAAGTCTTTGTAGATCATTGACCAAGCGTTCTTGACAAGCAAGTTCTTCATTTTCACTCTCGAGTTGTTTCAACTCCTGAGCATGTTGCTGACACTTTTCATCAAGACTTTTCTGTCGTTGTTCCACTTGGGAGCATACATTGGTCAGCTGTGTCTTTGTCTCTATGGCCTTGTTCATCCTCTCTTGTAAACTAGCTTTCTCATCATTTAAAGAGGATTGTCGTTCTGTTAATGATGTGATCTCATGTTGATATGATTCGATCTGTTGCTGCTCATCGGTGATTGATGCTTGGATTCTCTGTACTCTATATTATATGAAACCATAATAGCAACTCTGTTTCTAATGCAGTGATATGCTCTTTCAACGTCTTCAAGGTCAACAAGTGTCCTTTCTTCTGTTCTACTAATTGTTCTGTTTCTTTATGAGTTCCTTCCAGTTCCTTCTGCTGTTCACTCTTCTCCGTCTTTCGCTCTTGGAGAGCTGCCGTTACTTGCTCATGCAGTAGCTTTATTTGACAGTCCTCTTGATCTTTTCCCATTTGAAATTGCGTTCTTTCTTCACGGAGACCCTCAATTGACTGTTGGGTGGCTAGATATTGCTATGCTGAATGATTCTGAGTCATTCTTACATTATGAATAACAGTAAGCTCTTGATTGTAGTTCATATTTCTCGACTCTATCTGTTTCTGCTGTCGTTGAATATCCTTTGAACTCTTCTTCAGTGTTTCGAGTTGATTTTTCAGACTGTTATGCTTCTGCTCAAGGGAATCATATCCCGTTTGGATTTGTTGGACCTGGTTATGAAGAGTAGAAACCTTATTTTGAAGATCCTGTTTCTCTTTTAATACTACTCTTCATTTGACTTGTAATCACTACGATACGAAATCTCTTTCTCCAGATCCTGCAATGAAACGCACCAAGAGTTCCATTTATCCCCACATTGAGTGACACACTCTGCGATTGTATCTCGTTGCTGTTGTTCCAACTCCACTTGATGTGATATCTCATCCATTTGACTTGTAAGGATTGTAATGGTATCTTTTAGACCCTCACACTCCAACAGAAGACTATTTCGCTGATTCAGTACATGAGATAGATTTGTCATTAGGGAATTGTGTTCACAATTTAATTGCATATTCAGCAGCTGCTCATCTTGATAATCTGCGTCTGTTGTCTTCATTTCTTCAGTCATAGTTTGAAGTTTCTCTTCTTGTTTCGTCACTGTATCCTTGTTTACCATGTCATCTTGAAGAATGCGAACTGTGTGTGAATTGAGTTCAGGAAACGATACGAGAATACATTCGAATGTCCGTCAGCATTTCATCTGACATGGTTCCGTTCAAAGAAACAAAAGGAAATTAGAAAACCAAGATAAAAGGAGGGAAAGACCCGTTCAGCCAATCAAATCTCAAGTGACTCTTCTTTCTTTTTCATCATTTCTGTCATGTCTTTTGTCACCGAGTCAGATATTGCATCAATTTTCTTCTTCATCTTTTCAATATCGTCTTTCGATACTGTCTTGCTCTTCTCAATCAAGCGAATCTTGTCCATATACTTCTTCCGAACATTTCGCAATTTGCCTTTCTGCTGTTCACATTCAGTACCAACCTGTTTGATTAGTTTCTGACGTGTTTCCTTCGTTGTTCTATGAGTAACCAAACCAATATAAAACCAACTTAGGAACTTGAATGTGAACTGCATTCTTGTCCATCTGTGGATTCAAGTTGAGGTCACTCGATTTGAGAGCTTTCAGAAGGAAGGGTGCATTCTACAAAGTCAGTCATCCATTTTAATCACTACACTAGGATCAAAGGGAGTAATCAAGAAAGAAATCTGTGTCTTTGCTGTGATTTGCGCAATGGAATTCAGAGGAGCCGATTTTGTTCCGATATCGACCTTCATTTGTTCAATCATTCGGGGATCAAACCGAGATGCCTGAATTTTAGTATAGGAATTCGCCAAATAAGTAGAGATCTTCTGATCGTTAGGGAAATCATTCAATTCAATCATATATTGTTAGGATATCATCATATCTGCCTGAACTAATGTAAAATCGATGGTGGGAACGTTTTCCACTGGTACTGCCTTTTTATTCTTCTCTGTATCTATACATTGATATTCTCTACTATGAAGCTACTCTTTTTTCCAAAAAATCGCTTCGTTGGGGAAGTGATGCTCATCTTCACCGTTTGCACCACAGGAATTTGGAACTCTTGAATTAAACAACCGTAGAAACACATACTAGAAACACGCACAAACATTTAAAAGATGAGTACATGCTCTGTCTATCTTTTGGAGTCATCAAGTGATTTCATATAGTATTTATAGTTAATTTATAGGTCCAGAATCCGAACTTGTAGTGACGCATCTACTCCACCCAGCAACAGGTAGAAATACAATTCATATGTATCCGATAGGAAAAGAAGCTTGTTATATATTCGATAACGGTTCTTTTCTTGAGACTACAAGAATTGATGATGATCCCTCTAGTTGGTTTGTAAATGACCAGGTTATACAAGGTATTGTTTGGGACTCACTGTAATGCATAGATGGATCACTTTATCTAGCTTCACGAATTCACCCTCTTTTCCTATGTATTCCCTTTTTTGACAAGAGTGATTCAACAAAGTTGTAACTTCTTTATAGTTTTGAAGTAGATATCTCCCTTTAGGTGATGTGTTTCTTCCCTCTCTTGCACAAGATGCTTCTCTTTTACAACATAATGAGAATGTCCTAAATTCAATCGATAGAATATGTGATGTAAAGGAGAATAGTGGCAACAAGTATTATCGATTTGACGAAACAAAATGTATTGAATGGTTGAAAAGTCGTGTAGCAAAAGCAGAGCCTGGTATGTTTTTCTGGCACTCTCGATTCTAGTGATTCTGGACTCGTTGTTGAAGAAGTATCCAACTCACTCTCATACAGAAGTAGAGGCTCTATGTCATTTGGAAGCAGTTCGACTCATGGAAAGATACATCTCTCCTTCATTATTCAATGGTCTATTGAAAGCATTAAAGTAGATATAGTGAAATGAATATTATCCTAGTATTGTTCCAAAGAGTTTGGAAATAAAACCATTGTCTTGTTTAAAGGATGGATTAATCGATAGAGAGAAGAAGAAGTGGGGCCTCGAAGACGACATAGAAGAACCTCCTTTGGAGAAAAAAGGTAAACCCATACACTCAACAACTGCAGAGAAGGTTATACCAAAGAAGAGAACATCAGTAAAACGAACTGCCTCCCCATCAAATAGTATAACATCTTTCTTTCGTAAGAAATTGAATGTTTGCTATATACATCCAAACAAACAATCGTGCAGCTATGTTACTAATCTGATTAGAAAACAATCTCCTTTTCTATACCCTTAGCTTTTTCTTCCTGCTTTTGCTGTAATCTTTTATCAATTAGTTCTTCATCTGGTCTACAAATCATTATATCCTTCCAATACTACTGTGGAGCATTCTTAAAGAGTACTAATACAACCGTCATATTATCCTTGGAGTTACGTTCCAGACAGAGATCGAACAAATCAGATAGAGCCACTTCTACCGACACAGAAGACTTCTGCATGTCATTCAACACCTCTTCCACTCACCAACAAATCATGAAGAATAGTCACACATTCCTGAGGTTCAGGAATGGCATCCCAGATACCATCGCATGCAAACATCAGATACTCATCTTTTTCCGCACGATCAATCACCAGGATTTGAGGCTCAGGAGACACCATCTGCTTCTCAGGAGGAAGAGAGTCGTTGCATTTGAAGGGGAAATCACCAAGAGCACGAGACACAGCAAGATCGCCTCTAACACGACCTGCCATCACAGTTCCACCTGCTGCGTTGATGCGATCTCGTTCGGAAGGCTACGGATAATAGATTGATACAGAAATCACATTCACTGGCTTGTGATCTGTGCTTAAAGGAATTGCTCCTCCATCACGGGCCAAAACACAACGTGAATCTCCACAATTTGCTACAATAATATGGTCTGGAGTCACAAAAGCAGTAATAGCAGTGCTTCCACTGCGGTCATTCTCATTCTCGACCTGTTTTGTTCTTAATTCAGCATCCATCGCCAAAAACCCTTTTCGCATAATCGTTTTATAATCGTCAGGTGTTGTCTACACTTAATGTTCAAATCCAACTTTAACATCTTTTCCTTTATACTCCGGCTGTGAAAGGATATTAGGGAGTAAACGATTACGGCTACCGAATTACACGAAGAAAGAAAAGACAAACCAGTATTCTGAGGTATATGTCCCACCATGGCCATCAAAGACTCCAAAGAAGGCTGTTTGCTCGTTTCCTTCCAGACTTGTGTTGATTACATGCGTATCCTGAGCATCAAAACACCAGATACACGCAAACCTCCATCGTGATTCTCCACCCTTGCATTGAACAGCTGTATGCCCTCATGCCATTGGCCTCTTGCGAATCACAAGTCTTGTCAGTCAGTGGTTTGTCTAAGAATGCTCCCATTTCCTACATCCATAAAGTCAAATACTACTGTTCTTACAACGATGGGTGATTTGGTAATAACATCAATTGCGTCGCTTGAAAAATAGGGACTATTTCTGGAAATGAATTGAACTCGAATCATCTCCATTCTTCCTTCTTTATAGAAATACTACAAATCCCTCTTTCCCTATAACCATCATCGAATTGTTCAAATTTCCCCATTGCAAGGCTTTCGAATACAACCTTGTACCCGATAAGGACATTCCATTCTACGAACTTTCCTCCATCCAGAATCTTGAAAGTGGACAATTCACTTTTCTCATTCTCCAATGACGCATTATCTCCGTGAATCACTCTCTGTGGTCCTCCTCTCGCTTGCTGTCAACTTTATTTCCGAATGTACGGAGAGACCTCTTTCTCCTCAAGTATCTAGTTCTCGCCTATATTCTTGTGTACAACAAGCCTGAGTATAAGGAAGCGAAGAGAAACCTCACGAAGGTTAGTGAAGAGCGTAATGGGTCTTTTTCACTTACGAGTGTAGTGAAGAAGAAGAAAGACATGATTGTGTCAGCAAGCGAGGAGAAGAAACACAAGAAGCTGGTTCAGAAGCTGAAGGATGAGGAATCCGTGAGTTCATAGTTGTGATTGTTATTTTGTAGTCATTTAAACAGCAGATGACAGGAATGTCGTTTAGATCTACTATGATCCTGTCTATGACGATGATGATGTTGTTCGGAGTTTTCAGATCATAGTACATGTCTCTTTCTCGTCTAATCTCTAGTTATGATGGTGTGGTGGTTGCCAAACTTCCATTCACTCCTTTTGCTCTTATTCGCGGTATGCTTCATGGACGTCTTCGAGGAACTGATTACACAGACTGTGCTATGGTATGTCGATGAGCAAGTTTGCTTATCTGTAGTCTGGTCTTTACTTCCTCTGCAACATGGCTTTCCGTCAGACAGTCCATATATTTGTTTCTATTCATATGTAGATTAAGATGCTTTTAGGCACTCAGGCTCCTCGTGGTTCTCAGAACATCTTCCCCTCAATGGAAGAAATGGAAGAGAGAGTGAATAAGGTGTATAAATAATTAGTGGGATTGTGTTTCTAACAAATACGACCATATGTTACATCACTTCTTCAGCAGGGACAATCGAGTTTACGATATCCAAAACGTCCTCTGCAACACTTTCTAAAGTCCTATTCATCATCTTACTCCTCTTCAATTACACAGATGCATCAAGTGAACGAAAGATGTGAATACCTTGCTTTCTGGTTGCCTTTTTATTCCGATACAATGTTGTTACACTATCAAACTGTTCAAGAATATTTCCAAGCAGATCTATTGCTGGCTTTAGTTCCTTGCTGGCCTTCTGTGTCTCTACCGTAGTTGAGAGAATCACGACATAAATGCCTTTTGGACAGACCTTCATTTTCCATGATAGACATAAAGCGTTGATATCAGAGTCATGAACCTTGTACCCTGCTTTCACTAACTGCTTCTTGAAAAAGCCAATCACAGATGAAGCCCCAGATTCACATCCTTCGATAGGATGATTTAAAAGGCAAATAGAACGTACCACCTTTCCGATCTTCTTCTGACGATCATCACGGAACCACGTCGAATCACCAATTACAACCGGAGCACGAGCTGCCTTTTCTCCCACAACAACACCAGCAACGGAATCATTCTCAAACACAAGCTGTTTGGATAATCTGACTCTAAATAGCCCTCCTCATACTTACTGCTGCAACATAATATCACAATACTCTTTCTTTTCTTCCAAATGGTCTTTTAACAAACTGCATAATTGTTGCTTGCCCATACGAGGATATACAAATGGGCTTCCTTTTTCTGAAACAGTTTTCATATATCTACAAATTGAAGAAAATAACAGAAAGATACTGTCGAATACGAGAGCATGTTTCCTTTGGAGATTCCTCGAGATACTCGTCATTACCATACAGGGCCATTCCATGACCCAAAAATCCTCGAGATCCCTCACTAATCCCATACTTTTCATATATATCCTCCATAGAAACCGTCGACGATTGAGAAAGAGAAGAAGAGGAATGGATCAATACCGAGTCTGAAGAGGAACGAGAGTGTTTAGATTTGTCCTCAATTGCTTGAAGCAGTGCTTTACAATGCATACGTTGAATCATACTCAACAAATTTGACCGATTCGCATCTTCGGGAGAGGAAGGAAGTTTATATACTCTTTTATTCCTTCCACTATATGCCATATGCATGTTAATTGTCTCTAATGACAGTTTATCATCAAGCCCGATCTCGTGAAACAGATTCATCATCTTTCCATAAGAGAGAATCACTTTTGGGATAAGGTCAATGTGGTAGTCCTTGTTACTACCAAGGGATTCAAAATCTTCTTCAGTCGGCTCTTCTTCTCGATATCTTCTAAATAACTTCTACAGATGATTCTATTCTTAAAATGGCAAACTAGCAAATCAAAGGATGTGTTGTCCCAATTGAACGACTGTTTCTTGGAAATAATCAGTACCTACAATTGGTATAGTTCAGATTATCCAAACTTTCTTCTTGGCCTTGATCAATAGGCTCGCAACTAGGCATTCCCGAAAACCCAAGCCAAATATGATAGCATCATATTCTCCCCTCCCCAGCAGTGGATACTGATTTCCACCCAGTTGGATATTCGCCGTATCACTCATGAAATGGTCTTTTGGCTCCGTTGCGACATTTTGCGGTTGGGATCCCAATCGAATAATGAGTGACTCTTAAATAGAGTATGCCGAAACAGAAAACAAAAGAACTCGTTGCTGAACTGGTAAACGAAAAGGAAGAGGTACCTATTTGAACTCTTGTAGGAATGATCCATAGAGTGAGAGCCAAAATTCATCAGAAGAAGATTCTGAAAACACGGAGGAGAAGTTGAACGAACGAATGGAGACAGTGAATAATGAGCTCGCTGAACTCGATGACGCGGCCAAGAGACGTATTCGTAATCTAGAGTTTGCTGCCGAGCGCTATTTGTGGTATCCAGATATGAATTCAACTGAGAAAGTTCGAGTTGGAAATGATTTGGTAATTAACACATTTAGTGTCGTTGCTGTATCAAGAAACAATTCAATTCTATGCAAGATGCGATCGAACATCTAAAAACGCGTGACCATAAGCATATGTGAGTTCCTGGAGTGACTGTAACCATTAGGATGCGGCGTTACGTTATTGAGAACTGTAAGGATCCCAAACGTACTGAAGAAATGAAGAGGAAGTGTAATGAACGAAAACAGCAATGGTAAATGTGAACTCCAACAATGATACAAAGGAAAGCAAGGAGAGCGGCAAGGAGGAAGGAAAAGAAGATGGAGATTCTTGTTGAACATTTGATTTGTTAGTGAGATGTAGAAGAATTTGAGTGAAGAAGAGATTCAAAGGAGAAAACAAAAGTTCCAAGAGAAGAAGGCTCGTCGTCTTGCCAGGAAAGCTGCTGAAAAGAAGGAGGAATAACCTTGTTGTCTTTTATGAATTCTATTTGTTGGAGTCACGATTACTCATCTCATTCTGATTTCTCAGTTTACTTGGAGTGTACCCGAAACTAGTGTACTGGGATGGAAAAGCAGCTCTTTTCATTTGTTGTGGTACTCTTGGCATTCGCGGCGAATTTTCTGGTTATTGTTTTTTCTGTCCAAATTTGTTTTCATTATTACCCCTAGAAATCATTTTCAAAGCCAACGCGTCAAGTGGATTGCCGATTGTCCGATGACCAATCGGATTCATTTCTGGTTTCTGTGGGTTGGTAGGATAAAGATTAGAAATATGACAAAATTGAATCACTGGAACTTGCCTTGAGGGAACGTGAGGCTGAAGTAGATATTCCTATCTTCATTGATGTGAATAGATCATCGATTTAAAAGAACAGATATCTGGTCTAGTAGAAGTGGTATCTGAGTATGATATAGCAAAATCGCATTTCTAAACTAAACCGTCTTCAACAAAAGACAGAGAAGATTTTGTCATCAGTAAAAAATGAATTGAGTATCTGTCTGACGAGTCAAACGGAGGTAACCTTGAATTATCGAACTTACTTACAGTGCATACCTAATGATGTGTCTGACGTTGTTGTTATTCCAAATCAAGTCAGTGGACGCCGACGGATGGCCACTCCAGACTATGATAGATTGACTCTTCATCCAGTAAAAGCTATTATTGTTTCTCATTCAAAGAGTGATTATGACTGGAAAAGAAGTCAACAGTATTTTGAAGAGAGTGTGCATAAACGTCGTCCAGAGAAGGTGAGTATGAATGTTGAAGTAACAATCTTCATCATATGTGGAAACTGCTCCATGACTACGAAGTATCCTTCAGAATCTATCGATATGTAAGTGTTGTTTCTTCCTCTTATTGATAGTCTGAATAAGTGGTACCCATTAGTAAAGATCTACCTTTCGGATGTATTGGTATATTGATCTCTGAATGATAGCCTAATGATCTTACTGCTGCTCAACAGATACACACGAAGCTTCAAAGTATTACTACAAAATATGTTCTCTTTATTGACTCATCTGTTGAGTTCACTCATAACTCTAATCTTCATCGAATGCTTGCATTACTGGAGAGTAATCTCTTATCTGTTGTCTCTCCTATGACTGAAGATGCCAATACACAAGAACTCCACAGTAACTGTTATGATGTACGTATCTTATTCTTCTGTCATGTAGTATCATTATCATGATCATGAATTATCGATTCGCAAAGGATATGGAGAGACTCTCTTAGGAAATGCTGTTCGTTGTGAACGAGGAGGTGTGTATTTTATGGGAACAGCTGATACAATCCGTCAAATGTTCCCAAACCAACCTTTGCCACTAACCTTATTGATTGAGTGTACAATCAGTCAATAGTCTTCATCAATAGCATTTTACTTAGAACTCAAAGCATTCAATTACAAAGTTGGATTTGCTCCAATTAGTATCTTCCGTAGTAATATGATTGCTTTTTATCATGGGTCTGATGATGATATTCAGTCATGTAATGTTTTTACACAATCTATTGATTCACTGGATGAAACTAGTAAACAGTCCTTCTCATTTTTCTTCATAATATCTAGATCCTTCGCTAGTAAGTATCATATTAGTAAAATAATCTATCCTGATGGACAGACTGTTTATTTACCTGAACCATTCTATGATTTGAGTGATGTGGAGAATGTGTATCGGTCATCAAGTTGGTATCGTCAGCAACGAACCATGCTTCATCTTACATCTGAATTACTTCACAATGCATCCATTCCACTACTTCTCTCAAATGGTTGGGTAGAATATCCTTCTTCATTTGTAGAGGATTTGGCTGCAGCTGTTTTCCTAGGAGTTCCATTCCCCTGGACTGACACGATTCAAGGATATATCCTTCATCACTATGTTTCTCTGATTCCTTGATTCTACTTGCTACAATGAATCCCAAGAGTGGCAAATATTGTGACTATTTCGATATCTCGAGTAATTCTTGATCCTGTCTGTTATCTAGGTGGATCTGTAGTGAAAACAATGAGTCAGTATGGATTGGACCTTCTTAACAACGAAGAGGATCAGGAGATTTGTTTTGGAGTGAATATTGCTACAAAGCTAGGAGCAACAGGTCTTAATATGAAGAATAACTCATTAATAGAAGACTCTCCTATGGGTATTGTGGTACGTAATGTCGCTTTCAATGATATATCTCCGATGATGGTTCCATTGAAAAAGATGAAGTATCTTGATGTTGATATCTATGTTCCAAATAATCCGATTGCTTATCTAGAAAAGGAATTTGAACAGGGTAATGATGTAGGTAGGACTAGTTGATGACGATGTAGGCTTTACAAGAGGTGAATATATTTGAAGAAACTGGGTGCAAACGGTCACTATGGAATAAGGTACAGTATGATTGTGAATGTTACCATAGTGCTTGATTGAAGGCGATCCTGAGTTTGCTTCTGTTTGCGTCGATTCACCGTTTGAATGGACTCAAGATATCGAGAGGATTATTCGTGATCCAGAATTCTATGTTTAGTTGCTTGTTTGATTGATTACCCAATTGTACGTTTAGTGATTCCTTGAATTTCAATAACACTCTTGCTTCCTCGATACAGATTTTGTTGTCTTAAACAGCATTTGTCATGACAGTTGAGAACTTTCTCTCCTCATCAGTGTGTCATTGGGAGGAACTTGGTAATCTCATAGGAGTTGGAAGTATATAGTTCCATTCCAACCGAAGAGAAGAATGTAATCGACCGTTTGATTTCGCAACTGGAATCTCTTCAAGATGACGTTGCAACTGCCAAAGCAATAGCACGAAGTGGTATTTTCGTTTTATCATTCTTTATGACCTAGAATTCATCAATTTAGAACAAACCTATATCGATTTGGAGAGCCAATTCTTGGAAGTCCGAAAGAAACTCGGTGAAACTGAAACTGAAAATAGAGAACTTCGTGAACAAATTGCTACTAGTTTAAAGAGAGGGCAGCCAGTAGATGTAGCTCTGTTTTCCATTTTGTTAGTAGTAGGTGAATTTTGACTCATTATTGTCGAAAAAAAAGCGGCTGGAAGAAAAAGTCTATGAATTGACGAAATTGCTTCATCAGAGCCAAGATGAGTCTTGGAATCTAAAGAATAAGGAATCTGAAAGGCAACGAGAACTCCGGGTTCTCCAGTCTCAGTTTGAAGAAACAACAAGGCAATGTGAAGAAGTTCCTCTGCATACTTGTTTTCAATTCTAGCAAAAGCAGACCATTCTATCTCTTCAGAAGGATCTCAATTCTATGAACATGGAGAAAACGACTATTCAGCTTCAGCAAACAACTTTACAACAACAAGTTGATGTTTTGGTAACTTTATGGATGCCTTTTGAATGTAGACTTCTCGTATCAAAGATAAGGAAGCAACCATTGCTGCTCTTGAGTCCTCCTTCTCTTCGGAGAGTTCTTTGTGGAGTCAGGATCGTAACCGATTCGTGCAAGATCTCTCAAAGGTAACAGCCTCTGAAACAGAAGCGAAACGTCATTTAATGACAGTGAAGCAGGAAGTCTGTGTTGACAACGAGTTTAATTCGTAGTTGGTCCTCTTACAAGCCCGATTAGAGGAGTCAACAAAGTCCTTCTATGCTACCAATGCATCTCTCACAGAATTGAAGTCTCGCTCCCAGCAGGCCTTACAAGATCAGAGCCATCTTCTCAAAGCGTAGGTTCTAAAGGTGGCTAATGAATGTAGGAAGGACGAGTTGCTGGTTTCGACACAGAATCAACTGAAGACACTGCGGTCGATCACAGACCAGATGCAAGAAGCCCTGGAGGATGCAGGAAAGGAACAGCAACAACTCCGAGAAGAGTATGCAAAGATGAAAAAGGAATTAGAAGAGACTCAAAGAATACGAGATCATTCTGAATCAGTACATCATTCGATTCAGGAAGAGACGAATCTTATCTTGAAATCCTTGCATTCAGATCCTGAGCATATGAAGGAAGAACTGGAACAACATGGTTTACGAGCAGTCGATTTGTATGCTCGCGTTGTGAAGATGGAAGAAGAGTGTTCACGACTTGAACGAGCTAAGATTTATGCTGAAAAGTGAGGATGACTTGGAGATGTGATGTATAGTCAGTTGGATCGCGTATTGAAGGAACTCGAAGACAGAACACCCTGGATTGCTCAGCTAACCCAAGAACGTGATGAATTGAAGGCAAATCAAGATCGTGTTTCAACAGTGTATGCAAGTCTGTCAAGTGAGATTAAAGATAAACAGAAGGAGATTGCTTCATTGCAGAAGGAGTTGAAGAGAGTTCAAGCTTCTGTCGAACCATTAGAGAAGGTAGCAAAGGATATGCAAGCACAGTTACGGAGTGTGTTACGCCAACGAATTGATGTGATGACGGGTGATGATAAGACGGTACTGTATTCGAATCTGGATGAACTTCTTGAGAGCAATCATGCTCTTTTGCTTCGTGTTTATACATTGGAACAACAACAGACAATGGAACCAAAGGAAGGTGAAGAAGGATCGCATCTGATCGAGTTGGAAAAGGCATTACAGACATTAAAAGAGGAGCGAGAGAAACAGGAAGAAAGTGTAAAGGAACTCATTCGTCAGCGGGATATGTATCGCATTTTGTTGACCCAAAATGCGTCAAATGCTACTCCACTACCTAAATCAGTCTCTCCTCCTGATCCTTCTCTTGTAACGGAAGTTGAAACACTACAACTCGAGATCGCAAGTAAGGGAGCTGAAATTGATCGAGCTCGTCGTGAAGCAGAGACTGAGCGACGTTGTGCGGCAGCAGCACGTGAAGAAGTGACTCGGCTAAGCAGTCTTGTATCGACAATGGAGATGAATGCTCAACAATTGACAGAGAGTTCAGCTACCCTCCAATCATCTCTCCAAGCCAAACAGCAAGAGTTGGATTCTGTGTCATCACGACTTCTAGCTTCAGAACATGCATTGAGTGAACTACGACAACAAATGGACCAGTTGAATATCCTAAACCAAGCACAACAAGAAGCTGAGGAGGGTTGGCGAGAAGAGCGTTCTCAGATCTTGCGTCTTGTTGATGATACAAAGCAGGATGCTTCTACTACAATAACGATGCTTCGTGAGAAGATTAGTTCTCTTGAAATGGAAGTCACATCGCTCCAAGAAGAAGTCTCTAAGAAACAGCAGAGAGTAGACGAATTGTCAACAGTCCAGATGAATCGACTTCAGGATGTAGGAGTGAAGAATGAGGTTGAAAGGTAGGCAGTAGAAAAGGAAAGGATTCTTGGAGAGCAAATGAACAGTTATAAGGCTCAGATCAAGGATTTGAAGGATCAACTGGCCTCACAGTAGTTACAATTCCATAGAGTCATGATTAGAGAAAGAGTCCATCAAGCAAAGGCAACTGCAGAATCTGAACAGGCACAGCGAGTTCATAATCTGGAAACAAAGCTTCAAGAGCAACTCTCGCTTCTGGCTGGAGGTGATTCTCAGGCTTTGGCAACAGCAATTGCTCAACAGCGTGAAACACAACTGCTTCTTGATAAGACGTCTTCGGATCTGAAGGCTACTAGAAAGGAAGTGGAACGATATCGTCAGCACATTGAAGAAGGTCAGGCAATCGCTGTTACTCTACAGGAGGAATTGAAACAGACCAAGGACTCCAATGCCAAAGCGATTATGGAGTTGAAATCTCAGTTGGCAGCCTTGCAAGTGGAGAAAACTGCTTTGGCACGTCAGGCAACAGAACATGAAGCTGAAGTGAAGAACTATCAATCCAAGGAGATAGAACATACCGCAATGTTGCAAGAAGTAGAAAGACAGTTGGAACAAAGCAAGAAGGATATGATCTCCCTTCAGAAGGATATTGAGACTGAACATGCAAATGTACAAAGTTTGCAATCTGATTTACGAGCATCAGATGAACGATATCAATCTCTTGTGCGTGCGAACCAGGAGAAGGAAGTTGCTTTGGAGGCTACTCGAGCTAGTCAAGAAGCTTCAGAAGCAGCTCGTGTGAAAGCGGAACAAGAGACTTGTGACTATCAGAAACAGCTGAATGTAAGTTTGATCTATGTCAGTAAGCAATAGGAAGAGAAAGAAAAACTAGCAGAATTGATGCTTCGAATCGATACATTGATGAAACACAATGATGTCCTGTACACACAGCTAGCAGATGTGGGATATTCGCTTGGATCATAACCTAGATAACTCAATCAACTCCAGCTTCGGAAGAGTCTGTTGAAGGACTTCGTAGCCTCCTTGTTCTAGTTCGGAGAGAAGGAGAATTCACTCGTTCTGCTCTTCAGACAGAACAGAGAAAGGTGGAAGAATGGAAGCAAGCTTGTCAAGCTTCTGAAACAGCTTTGAAGGAGGTTCTAAGTAAAGGAGATATTGATGAAGCTCTAAGACGTGAAAGCGAAGCCAAGAAGACAGTAGAAGAGACTCAAAAGATGGTAGAGGAGTTACAGAAGAATTATTCGGATCTTCAAGCTGTATTAGCAAGTACATCAACACGAGCAGAACAATTTCAAAAGCAGGTGGAGGAGTATAAATCGACTCTTGCCATGCAACAATCACAATCATCGAAACAGCTTGATGATATGAAGAGTTCTCGTATGGTATTAGAACAACAATTGAATACAACTCGTCAACAATTGACTATAACTCGTCAACAGCTTCAGGAATCTCAACAACAGTTCAATCTTTACAAATCAACACATCCAGCAGTGACACTTGAAGAACTCTCTTCGTTACAAGCTGCATCTGATCGCTTGAAAGGAGTAGAGGTAGAATTAATGCAACTCAAACAGATACAAGAAAAGAAAGAGAACAAGAAGCTGAAAGGGAAGTCAAAAGTAACTCCACTCATTCAAACATCTTCTCCTTCTCTATTCCAAAAGCGTTCATCTATTGATCTGTCTCTTCCTGCTGAGAAGCGTCTTTCGGTATCAGATGCTGACACAGTTCAGTCAAATCCGGGAGAGCCCCTAATATCACCTCCAGGGCAGCCTCTAATATCACCTCCAGTGTTGAATCCAGTACAACCTCCAGTATCAACTCCAAGACAACCTCTAGGACTGAATCCACTTCCACCTACCACTAAAACGAACAGTGAGTGATTCAATCAAAGTCTGAGTCGTAGAACGACCTTTCACTTCAAAGACGGTGGCCCTCATGAGAGTTCAATATCTGTTTTCGAAGTATATCTCTGATAAAGCAAAACTTCGAGATTCAATTATTCAAATTATCAATAAGAAGGATAACAACTGTTCATTCACTACGTTTTTGGATAATCTATACCGAAAGTAGGATTTTGTATATAAAGATAAGAAATAGACTTAAATTGAATGCTACTGTTCTTGAAGACATCAATTCTATTTCTTCTGAAGAAGACGTCAAACAGAAATTGGGAACTATGCTTTAGAATTTGATATGTTTGTTGATCATATTCTTACTATGGAAATGAGTGGTACTGTTAAATCTGTACTGCTGTTACTTTTTATTGTTGTGGCATTCGTTTTGTTTCAAGTTGCCACGTTTGTGGAAGTCAACGGTGTATTCTCGATTCGTCCCGTTCGCTTTTATATTTGAATTGATACATAGAATATGTCACTCTGGACGAAAGAAGACAGCAGTATTCAAAAGGAAATAGTATATGTTTGAGAAGAGTGAAAGTATGAGCAATAGGAAGGCAAGAAAGTGATACCCGGTCGGGCAAAACCAGCAATTGTGATTCTGGATGCGGAGAAACCAGCGGTTCAAGAACTCCCTCTTCCTACAACGAAATTGTCACCAACTACAGCTGTACCAGCTCTAACGAAAAAGGTATTTCATTATCCTGGGAATCGCAGGACTGCTTTGGTGATTGTTGCTTATAATCGTCCCCAATACCTTAAACGGACTATGACATCTCTTATTAACACATTGTCATCTCCACTGAACGATGTTATCGTCGATATCGTTTTGAGTCAGGATGGATACCTCACTATTTTAGATGATGTAGTTAAGGAGATGGAAGATCGAATTCATAAGGATTTGCCTCAATTCCAGTTTTCTCACATCCATCATACTCAAGAGAATAATCCTGGAGAGAGTGGATATCACAAGTTATCACGTCACTTTGGATGGTTTTTAGGACAAATGTTCGATGTGAAACATTATGATCAAGTAATAGTGTTAGAAGTAGTTATGATGTTCTGAATTCAGTGTAGGATGATTTGGAGATGGCTCCTGATTTCTTCTCTTACTTCGACAATACTGCTCCTTTACTTTGGAAGGATCCAACCCTGTTTTGTGTTAGTGCTTGGAATGATAATGGGCAGGAAGATCATGTTTCTGATAAAAGTGGTATTGAGGTGAGATGGTAATCCCTAGCTCGTCTCTATCGAAGTGATTTCTTCCCAGGACTGGGATGGATGTTAACAAAGAATCTTTGGAATGAGTTGGGATCAAAGTGGCCTCCAGCTTATTGGGATGATTGGCTTCGACACCCAGATCGTCGCCACAATCGGTCTTGTATTCGTCCTGAAGTATGTCGAACATACACATTTGGAGAGAAAGGAACATCAAATGCACAGTAAGAATAAGAAGTGAATGTGAATTAGATTCTATGGTCAGTATTTGAGATCAATCAAACTGAATGATGCATTTGTCGATTTCTCAAAACAAGATATGAATAAGTTAATGAAAGATGAATATGATGCTAATTGGAGAAGTATCATTGATCAAGCTAAGACTGTCTCTTCTCTAAATGAAATCCCTCCGAATTCACCTGAATCTTTCAAAATTCTTTATGAGTATACATCTAGGATGAATTCAAACATAGAAACAACAATATTAATCGTGGATTTGTATACTATGCTCGATCATTACGGATTATGACAGATGAGAAGGCAGGTGTGTGGAGAACTGCATATATGAAGGTGGTAGCTGTGAAATATCAAGGAACCCAAGTCTATCTAGTACCAATGGATGGTCCTAACTTTAACTATTGAAATGTTTGTTTTATGAAACACGGAATAGCATTTCTTTCAACTCATTACAGAAGCGATATAACGGGAAGCCCATCACCTACAAGTGAACAATGGATCTAACAACAACATTGTAATAACAACCATTTATGCCTGATATCAAGCATCCTCCAATCCCTTGAATTCCGTAGCTTCCTGCTTTATCCATAGGTTCCATTGTATCAACGTAGGCTAATCGATCGACATTCCATTGAATCTGTACCTTGGATAAGATCTGGAGATAGAGATGCCATGATGACTTCAGTTCTTTCAACGAATGTCTTTACAGTAGGTTCCTTTTCTCCATGAAGATGGGCTATTCCTTAAGTAACATCCATATGTCGACAAATTAATGTAACTCCACTAAATACGTTATGAGAACGACCACTCAGCTCTGTAAGCATGGCCTTGGCTTCATCCACAGAATGAGGCTTTTCTAGGATTCTTCCATTTAGTTCTACAACTGTATCACAACCTATCTATTAGAGTCTTGTCACAGTGTTCACCAATCACCAAATCTGGTGTCACCATAGTCGGATCCTTGGAAATTCGATTGTACACTTCAAATGCCTTTTCTCTTGAATTCGCTTGCACATACTCCTCCTACTTTACCAACCATAACTCATTCATACAGGAGTCATAGACAGTTTATCAAGGTTTTCTTCAAATCGTGAGACGTCTACCCTGAACTGTAATCCGATTTGCTTTAGAATTTGCAACCTTCGTGGACTCTGAGAGGCCAATATGATATTTCTATTCTTTATCATAACGCAAGTGTAACTACTTAGAATTGAGCTGTTTCAGGTATGGAAGGATCATATTGGAAACAAACAATGATACAAAAGACCCAAAATCCGGTCATGGTGATCGGGAATGGCTGCAAGAATTCCATCATTCTCCAAGAGTTTCCTCCCATGAGTGAAATCGAGTTTCTTTCCATGAAGATCAGTAACAATACCACCAGCTTCCTCTAATACAATGCTACCTGCAGCATGATCCCATACATTTTCCTATTTGAAATTTGGTACATACAACTACTTTGTAGGAGGGGTTTCGATTCTCCCTGAAATAAAAGTACGCCAGTCCTCGTGCAACAATAACATATTTGCACATACTATCAGCTTCAATGACTGGTTTTGTGAACTTGCCATCCTTGTAGAGACGATGAAACGTATTTGTACTATTGATTGGCTGCCGAGAAATGGTTGCAGAATAGATACAAGAAGGATCTTTCAATAGGAGAGATGTACTTAAAGGGCTATCAAGGTCATACAGAATACTTCCCTTTCCTCGAATAGCAACAGCCAAACATCCACCTTCATTAGGAGAACAACTGCAAGGTGAGGCACTGTAAGGAAGATTCACACAACCAACAACACCCAATACAACTGAACCGTCTGAGATGAGTGCAAGGCCAACTGAAAATTTAGCATGACTTATGAAACCTTTTGTCCCATCAATCGGATCGAGTACCTACAAGTGAGAACGATCCAGATCTACTACCCAATAGTTGTTTCTGATATCACCATCATAGTTGCACTTATCAAGTGTATCTAGAATCAAGTCAATGTCTTCTTTGGAATCCAATATCTCATTAACATAGTTCTGAACCATTATCTGCATCCCCTTATGGGATCGAAGAAGTTTAGAGTCTTCTTCAGCAATCATCCTAAACCTAAGCAAATCTAAAAATAAATACTTAAAAGCAAATTCGGAAATCTCCCGTTCCAGATATATGGCAATAGCAGCTTGAATGGCATAATCCATTACAGTCACAGGAGATTGATCATCTTTTTCTATTCTGTTAATTGTCGTCCATTCTTTCTACGTGAAAGGAGAATTAATATCGTACTTGAACCCTCCGGGCAACAATAGATGCTTTCTGTACAATATCCTTTGCCTTGCGTGCAACTTCCTCGAGATTCATTTAAAGTGATAATTCAACAGAATTTCTTATCAACAAACAAATTACTCGATAACTGATGGTGGTGGGGACGAAGGCCCAGAATATCCATAGAAGTTGCATTGCTTCCCCATTTCATAGACATGCAGCAACATCTCATCCCACTTTCCTTCTTGAACGAGTTGTAAATGTTTATAATACAATTCTAGAGCTGTCCTTGCATCCTCATTACTATCGTGATTACCTTCTTGAATATCTGTGTTCAGTACTACTTTGGCCAAATACTTCAACGATAATCTTCGGTGCCGTCTACATGAAACAAAAACAACAAAAACATACGGATAATAGTAAATGTCAACTGTATCGATAATCTGTTCTGGAGGAACATATATATTGATTGTATGAAAATCTTTTGCCACTATCCATTCAGCCATCCATTAATCCATACATCCATGTCCTACAAAGATGCATCCACGATCCACCAAGGATCGTAAACGCGAATAAGCCTCCTTCAGAGGGACAAGATAATGTTTACTATGATGGATTTCCAAATCTTCCTGTTTCAATCCACTAAATCGAGTCAAATAATCTGCCACGGGATCTTCACAGAGAATATAATCGTCCACAAACACTTGAAGATCCCGAGTCAGACATGTCACACGACCCAATCGCAAGTCTGCTTCCTTACGTACAATACGATGACCATCAGGAGTAATATCAGCCTACATATCGTACAAGTTCTTATTCCCACTTGTTCACAGTTCAATGCAATGAATTCACAGTCAATTGATACAAGATCACCACGCCCAGGAAGAGCATCGGTCGAAAGCATTCGGAAAGTCTGAGGAACGTCAGGAGCACCAAGAGAAGATGATGAATAGAATGGAGGTGGCGGTAATCGAGATGGAGCTGTGAGTAATGGAGTGAGTGAGTCTTCAGGGAAATCTTTGCACTGATAGACAAGACAGATCGGTGAACGCCAGTCCTCAGTGAACGCGAGCGTCTCTTCAAGAGTGGTTTCTGTGATACAGTAATCATTGAAGCAGAACCATGTCTCTCCTGTTTGTACATGTGTTGTATGAAGAAGAAGATGAGAGGACATGGGAGAGACAGGAGAGGGTGTGGAAGGAGTAGGAGAACGAGGCGTTATATCGTCCGTGACTAAAGATAGAACACTAATGATATCATATTTCATCCCTTGATCTCCTTCTGTTACTGATACATGAGAATCTTGAAGTTGTAGTGAGAACGAAGGCAAGAAATAGTCCCGTTTTTGTTTCCACATCTAGTGTTTATTTTCTACAATAATTTGAACTTGACTTGTTGTGGCTGACGCCTGACCAATCACGATCATAATGTATTGAGGGAGAGAGGCAACAGATCGATCACTTATATTCTCGCCATCATGATGACAGACTTCACACCAGCTATTTGTCTTGGTTTCGCCACAAAGCGATCGTTGAATGACTTCAGTGAATGGAGTGACTTCAGAAGGCCAATTCAGATCCAACACAAAGGAAGAGTTTTGTTTCGTAGTGATATGACCTTGAGGACAACGACAACTCTGAGTAGAAGCAATCCCAAACAAATTGAACAGAAGTTGATAAGTTGAGGACTTCTTGATTGGTTGAATCATCTGCTTCTTTCGAGGCAAAATGTCCTGTTCCAATTCTGTCATAATTCGATTGATCGCAAAGCGAAGAAAACGCTCAGCACGACTATCAATAACACATCTCTCCTATTCGTACAGAGCAGGAATTCCATCAGGATCATCAAGGATACCAAATGCTATAGAATCAGGACGATGAGCAAGCATTCGATAAAAGTTTGTTGCATGAACTACTGTTCCTTGTGGCTTGTTCTTCAATCCATTTTCAAGACCCTGATCAAACATCCGAAAGAGAAACTTCAGTTCACATGAAAGACATAAAGGATCTGAACACGTATGAACAAGAATAAGTGTTCGAATAGCAGGTAAACTCCATAGAAAGAAGACTTCAGCATTGAGATAACTATTAGGAATATTATTCTCTAATCCAACAAACGGAGTTCTAGAATTTATATGGTCAAGAGGAAACATACTGATTAAACAGAGTGTAATCAGTATCATAGAATCCAAGATGATTCAACTTCATTTCTTTGAAACGATAATTCGTGGGTACAATCGATTTAGCTTCTTCTTCCTTTTGTTCACCTTGCCACAAACGTTGTTGTTGGCGTGGATCTACAGTACAGAGAAGATTCTTCTGCTGGCCGTAGAGAATAGAGTTGGGAAGGATTCGTTTCTTAAGCTTGATTACGTGCTGAATACTATCTCCTCGAGTGGAATTCTCAAGTAACTAGTGATTGAAGGGATTTTAAGGGCCTACAGAAGGATCAAGAACAACAGGAGTTCGAGGGATATCAATTAGCGAATTGGGGAATGACTCAGTTGAAGATACTCGACTTGACTCTTCCACATTTGAATGATTTCGAGCAACCACAGTTCCTGTTGCACAGTTATCCAGAGATAATGATAATGTTGGATGTGATTGAGGAGTTGGGAAGATATTGGAATGCTGATTCGCCTAGAAATGAAACTAAGAGTGGAGTAAATACATGCCAGTGGATACAATTTGCACATACATGAAGACCACCTACTACAGACACGCCACAAATGACTTCCTGAGTAGAGGATACAGCAACACTTGTAATAATCTCTCCATCTACATTGTTCAACTATCAATTATGAATTATTTAGAGAAATACAGTCAGTCGTTGTGTTTCCACAAGACCATTCATAAGACTGAAGAGTGAACATTCGCCAGTAATATCACTCACAACAAAACTACAACTAGGTTCATCGACCACAGAAAGAGAACTGATATTCGGGAGAAACCGGTGTGAATAAGGAAGAATATCAAGAGTACGAGAGTCAAAGATCTTCACAATAGTGTTTGGTATCGTCATTGCCTTCTTGGACACATAATCAATTCCTAGAGAGATGATGTAGTTTCCCTGAATATCAACGTAAAACTTACAATTACGAGTTTGATCACCTTCTGCGTCGTGATAAGGAAAGCATTGATTGAATCCAAGTTCTTGTTCATTCGGGGATCCATTAACACGATATCACCGCTTGTAGCTATGGAATAAAAAAACTGGAATTCGTACTTCCAACTAAGGATCCGATTCCACTTGAATAGATACAAGAACCTTGATCTTGAAACATCCGCTTTTTCTTCTTTCCTGAAGTTAGATCGAATGTATAAACGCCGTCAAAGTCTCCAACTAGAGAAAGTAACGTAGTGGATCCATCCACATCAGCGAAGCCAGCTCGGTAATGACCGCTGTCAGGCATCTCATATCCAATTCTGACTCTAATAGAATTTGAAATCCAATTACTTTCCTCGTAAAAGCCCTCCCTGGTTGTAAATGTTCATTCCGTTGTCTGTGACAGTAATTTGACCTCTACTAATCATAAAATCTCCGTGATATTACATTGGAGTCGATTGCATACTATAAATACAGCGATTCGGGATAACTTCGACAGAACACTGCAACTGAAGATTTGATAGAGAATATCCTCTTAAGAAACCCTACCAATGAAATTAAGATGAAAATACCTTCATTTTGTGAAGAACACCACAACATCTCGTAGCTTGGATCAATTGAGCATCCTATAAAAGGAAATGGTATGGAATTATAGTGATCGTAATTCGATACCACCCCCATGTATGTAGAGGGAACCATCCCCGGATTTGAAGGAGGAGGGTATCCAAATGGAGAGTGATACATGACAGAATCTAGATTCAAATTACGAATAGAAACATACACGACACAAATGGATTCTTGAACAAACAATGAACTAAAACGACTTAATCACTCTCTACTCGCAATGCAGTAGAGCACGTCAATCTCTCACTCGTTTTCAGTTCATCCAACAACTTTTCCTTCTCATCATATACATCCCACAACTACAACTTAAATTTATTCCCTACTTGTACTTGAATATATCCATCGGAACTTCCTGTCGCAATTAGGGGTGTATCCGTTCCCTCTCGAAGCAACATGGTGACGGTACGCAAACGGAATTGGGTGTTCGCTTCAATAGTATAAATATCCCTATATTCATATGTTCAATGCACAACTACTTTCCACCTTTGTCATAAACATGAATCTTCTTGTCATTCCCCACTAAAACGATATCTCCATTCTATCAATCAGTAAAAAAGATATGATTTACAGGAAATATAACCATGTCATTGAATCCCTGTGGATTTAATAACTGGAATAACTGTTCTCCATCACTGATCTTGTATACACAGCACATCTTGGAATACAAGACTGCGTATCTAGAATGAAAACGAATCCGTGAAAGTACTCTGAACCATCAGGACTGAAAAGAATTTTAAAGGCCTGTTCTTTGAGCTTTCGAACATACCCAAGTCGACCTTTAATGAGATTCCACATACGCATAGTATTATCAGCTCCAATCGACAGAGCAACTTTGTTTGAAGGATGAACACAAATCGACGTTACGGCAGCTCTAATGAAAAAAAATAGCAAAGGTAGTACTTGTGACTACCAAGGATATGGAGTTTAGTCCAATCCTCCGTCTTCCATACTACAATCTTACCATCTGCGCCACCACTGATCAAGAATTCAGGACCGGCAAATTCCAAAGGTTACTCCTCTGGCTGATGCTGA
>JABLTK010018934.1_pt1 | contig 33830 bp, 30 predicted proteins | sample 7160131 | NCBI WGS metagenome assembly JABLTK01 (sample SAMN14651221, study PRJNA627086) | human gut metagenome | isolation source: feces | host: Homo sapiens
AGTCAACTCAACCTGGTGTATCAGCAACCTTGCACATCTCAGCAGTCATAACATCAACATTTTACCATACTATTCTATGAAAATCAAGCTTTTTTCTTGCAAAATTGCAAAAATTTTTATAGAAAAAACAAAAAAAAGAATAGTTTTAAAACCATTCTATCTTTCAGTATAGACCCTAAGCCTAGAACTGTACTTAGGACGTCTTAAGCGTCTTATCACCTTAAGTTCAATCTGCCTGATCCTTTCTCTAGTAACTCCCATAATCTTAGCAACCTCTTCTAAAGTTCTAGGAGTCCCATCAAAGCCATGTCTAAGCTTTATAACTTGAACTTCTCTCGGAGTAAAATCAGCAAAAATATTTTCAAATTCTTCACTAAGATCAAGCTTTTCATACTCTTCCTCTACGTTATCATCCGAAGTAATCATATTAAGTAAATAGTCATCCTCATCCTCACCTATTTCAGCATGTAAAGAAATAACACTCTCAGACGTCTTCTTTAATTCAATAACCTTACTGACAGAAACATCAAGATACGAAGCAAGATCTTCATCACTAGGAACAAATCCCAAGGCTTTACATTCTCCAATCTTTCTATTCATCTTAACCAAAATATCAAGTAAATAAGCTGGAATTCCAATTGTTCTATACTTATTAGAAAGTGATCTATATATAGCCCTCTTTACAGAATGAGTTGCATAAGTAGAAAACCTATATCCCTTATCAACATCAAACAGCTCCGCAGCTCTTATAAGACTCAAATTCCCTTCTTGTATTAAATCCATACGTGAAGTATCACCAATAATTGGATAATTCTTAGCAATAGAGGCAACCAATTTAAGATTACAAACAACAAGCATATTTCTAGCTTCAATGTCTCCCTTTTTAGCAAGCATAGCCAATGTCTTCTCAGAGGCCTCATCAAGAATAGGAATTTCCGAAATCAAAGCAAGATATTCTTTAAGATCATCAACATCATTCATTCGATTAGAAAAATCATTCATATAAATTACCTCCTGATATATTCCTTTAAATCATCAACATTTCTCATGTTTTTCATTTTACGAAGAGCTTTGCTTTCAATTTGTCTAATCCTTTCTCTAGTAACATTAAGTTCCTTTCCAACTTGTTCTAAAGTTTTACTACCTTTACCATCTAATCCATATCTTTGAATTATAACATCTCTTTCTCTATCAGTTAAATGTGATAAAAACTTTTCAAGCTCATTATGTAAAGTTTTATTATAAACATCATTCTCAACATCAACAGTTTGATCCATAATGAAATCTCCTACTTGGCTATCTTCACCAGCAATAATTGCTCTATCCAAAGACTCAGGATCCCAATCATGTTTTTTACATTCATACACTCTATTAACAGAAAGACCAGTCAACTTTGAAAGTTCTTCAACACTAGGTTCTCTTCCATGATCTTTCAAAAAATTATTGGTACACTTTCTAATTTTGTTAATACTTTCCACCATATGAACAGGTATTCTAATAGTTTTACCTTGATCCGCAATTGCACGAGTGATTGCTTGTCTTATCCACCATGTTGCATAAGTAGAAAACTTATAACCCTTACTAGGATCAAATCTATCTACAGCTCTCATAAGACCAAGAGTACCTTCTTGTATTAAATCTGGAAAATCAAGACCTCTTCCATTATATCTTTTTGCAATAGAAACAACTAATTTCAAATTATGCTCTCTAAGAATATTCTTAGCTTCAACATCTCCATCTTTCGCTAAATAAGCATACTTCCTTTCATCTTCAGCACTAAGAACAGGATATCTAATAATATCATTTAAATAAAGAGCAATACTATCATTCGAAGACAAACCTGTAGAAAAATAATCTTCTTCAGTTTTTTTCTCTTCTAAAGATGTCAAATCATCCTCCAAAGAATCCTTAGCTTCTACCTCAGAAAAAGTATAACCACGTTCCTTAAGAAATCCATCAATAAATTCACTAATTTCAAACTTATCATCATCATCTACTATTCCATGCTTCTTAAAATACTTTCTTAAAGTCCTTTCAAAAGAGTCCATATAGACTTCTTTATCATCAAGAAATCCACCATCTAATAATTCATTTACAATCTCCAAAGATTGAGCATAATTTTTATTATTTTTTTTCTCCATAATACCCCTCCTCAAAAATATACATGAAATTATACCACATTTCGGCAAAAAATGCAAGAAAAACCAAAAAAAATTATACAAAAGCAAAATTTAAACAATAAAAAAAGAACCAATCATCAAGATAAGTTCTTAAAAAATTAATATATTATTATATTACCAGTCATCTCATCAGGTATCTCCATACCTAAAACACTAAGAAGAGAAGGAGCAATATCAGAAAGACTACCATTACGCACTCTATAAGCCTTATCACAAACTATAAAATAAACCGGATTAGTAGTATGCATAGTCATAGGCTTACCATCCCTAATCATTTCTTCAACATTTCCATGATCAGCGCATATAACAAGCAAATAATCATTATTAAAACAAGCTTCATACAAATTCATAACACATTTATCAACCGCAGATACAGCCTTTACTGCAGCACCATAGTTACCAGTATGTCCTACCATATCACAATTAGCATAATTCATCACTATAAAATCATAATCATTCATCACACTAACAACTTTATCAGTAATCTCACAAGCACTCATACTAGGTTCCATATCATAAGTATCAACCCTTTTTCTGGGAATACATATTTTAGAAGTCCCCTTAAAAGAAACATCTCTATCACCATCAAAGAAATGCGTAACATGTGGATACTTACTAGTCTCAGCAATCCTCAAAACTCTAAGGCCATTAAGACTCAAAACTTCACCCAATGACTTATTAACAACATTATGTGGAAAAGCAAAAGGACATTTAACCTTATCACTAATAGGCATCATACTAACACACTTTATATTGCTATAATGATTAACCTCAAAAACTGCCGACGAAGAATCAGTAACAACACTAAAAAGTTGATTCAATCTATCAGGTCTAAAATTAGCAATAATCATTCCATCTCCATCACAAAAAATACCATTTCTATTAACAATTGTTGGAACAACAAATTCATCATATATTTCCAAATCATAAGAAGTAGCAATAATACTCTTATAATCATCATTAAATGGACCAATACCATTAAAAATAGCATTATAACAAAGCTCAGTCCTATCCCATACACCCTCTCTATCCATAGCATAATACCTACCACTTATCGTTGCAATATAGCAATTCTTATCTGAAATATAAGAAGAAAGTTCATCCAAATAAGAAAGAGCACTATCATATAAAACATCACGACCATCTAAAACAACATGAATATAAGTTTCCACTCCATGCTCCATCGCCATATCAATAAGAGCAAATATATGAGAAATATGACTATGCACACCTCCATCTGACAAAAGACCAAATATATGAAGCCTAGATTTATTCTCCTTTACAAAATCAATAACCTTAAGAAACTCCGCATTAGTATAAAAACTACCACTAGAAATAGCTTTATTTATTACATTAAGAGGTTGCATCAAAACCCTACCAGTTCCTATAGTCATATGACCAACCTCACTATTACCCATTTGCCCATCAGGAAGACCAACCGCCTCACCACTAGCAAGAAGTTTGCTATTAGGAAACTCCTTTAACAACTTATTTATCGCGAGAGCACCAGCCTCAAGAAACGCATTACCAAAAGATTCCTCTCTATAACCAAGACCATCAAGAATACAAAGTACTACTTTTTTCATAACTACATCCCCTCATTCACACAACAACTAGCATAATACGGCACATACTTAATACCATTCTTCATTTTAAAATTATCACTAGTAAACCTAATAGCAAAAGACAAATTATACTTCTTCATAGTAAGAGCCAAACTCTTAGACTTTGAATTAACCAAAGAAGAAACAATCTCAATCGGAATAATTTTTCCCGTTCTAGTTTGAATAACTAAATCCAAAAAAGCCTTACCTAAAGAATGATAATGATATATATTAAAACCATTATTACTAAGAGAAGTAACAATACTATTTTCATATAAAATTCCCATAAGCTTTTCATTAGTAAGAAGCCTATTGCCACTAACATTCATCTTTTTATACAAAATACCAGAATCATTATAATAAAGTTTAAAATTATCTTGATCCTTACCTTTACTAATCGGAGACACAATCTCATTCAAACGCACACTCTTTATAACCATATTATTATTCTCCATAAAATCAAGACAACGGCTATATTCTTTACTCCTAGCACCACTCTTAACCATTCCATAAACAAACTTTCTATTACCCTTCAAAAGTTGAATTGCAACATTATTAAAAATATCACTACTACGTTTAATATCAATTAAATTATCAAGTAAAAATAATTTATTCTTAAGAAGAATCACATTTCTCTCATGAATTGAACTAAGAAAATTATAAGAATTATTCTCATTATAAGAACAAATAGCAACCGGATATCCTCCACAAATCACATAATCATTATAAAGCTCCATCGCTAAAGAATGAAAAGGCATAGACTTATCAGTCTTAAAACTATCCTCAATAAAAGCTATCATTTGTTCCTTACCAACAAACTTCAAATACTCAAAAAAAGTAACCAAAGTCATTTTCTTTAAAACAACACTCTTTCCCTTACAAAAAGAAACAAAAGAAAAATCATTAGTAATCATAATAATATGATAATCCCCTGTAGCAAACAAAGCAAGAACACTCTTTAAAATTTTTTCATTAACATTATCAAAAATAATTAAACTTTCACCCTTAAAAATAGTCTCAAGCGAAATCGCACTAAGACCACGAATAAGTTTATCAACAGTAGTATTCTTATCAAAGACATAACTAAGCTCCAAATTATTATTACAATCAAAATAAATCGTATTTTTATACTCCTCATTCCCAAAAGAAAGTGCACTATAAGTCTTACCACAACCACTTATTCCATAAAGCAACATTGGCTTTCTATAAGAATCTACTTTCCACTTAAGTAATTCATCACTTATTTTTCGTTCCATAAATTGTATCCTCCTATCTAATATCATAACTTAAGTATAAAACAAAGCAAAATAAAAAGCAAGCCAAAACTTGCTAAAATTTATTAAACTGCTACTGAACCAAACTCTAATCTAAGCTTATCCGCAATAGTCACAATAAACTCACTATTTGTAGGTTTAGCCTTATCGATATCTACACTATGTCCAAATATTTCTTCCATCAAATCCCAATTACCACGATTCCAACTAACCTCAATTGCATGTCTTATTGCTCTTTCAACACGCGAAACAGTTGTATCATATCTATCTGCAATCTCTGGATAAAGCTCCTTTGTAATTCCACCAATAACATCAGGCCTTTTATAAATAATAGAAATACCCTCTCTAATATATTGGTAACCTTTAATATGAGATGGAACACCAAGCTCATGTAAAATATTTGTAATAGATATTTGTAAATTTTGATGATACAAATCTATTGCTTTATTATCATATTCATCATCAAATTCCATTATCTTTTTCTCTAGAAAAGAAAACTCAAAAGGTTTAAGCATAAAATAATTAACACCCATTTCTGAAACCTTTCTTATCATTTCTTGAGTATTATAAGACGTAAGAACAATAACCTTCTTAGAAATATTTTCCTTTCTCATATCTTGTAATACTTCTAAACCATCTTTCTTAGGCATAATAAGATCCAATAAAACAACATCGTAAGAATCAACATTTCTTATTAACTCCATGCCTTCTTCTCCATCTTTCGCAGTTCCAACTACACTAATATCTGCGTGACCACTAAAATACTCCTTAATCATACTAACTAACTCCACGTTATCGTCTACTACAATTAATTTAATTTTTTCCATTTTCTCTCCCTTCATTTTACTACCACGCTACTACATTGTACTACAAAAAATAATTAATTTCTAGAGTATAAAATATCTAAATTTGTCGAAAACTAAATTTTATTAAAAATATCAAGAACCCTATCAGGATAAACACTAACATTTCCTAAAACAAAACCATCAAGTTCTTCTATTTTAGTCAAAGAAGAAATATTCTTTTCATTAACCCCTCCACCATATAAAACCTTAATTGAACAACCGAAATTTTTAATAAAAATCATCTTTATTAAAGAAACAATCGAAGCAATAAAAGAACTATCTAAACAATCATCCTTACCAATAGAAAATATCGGTTCATAGCAAACAATTATATCCTCTCTTACATCAACGTCCTTAAAATAATCCCTAATCTGTCTTGAAATAACATCCTGCGTTTTTTTTCTAGAATACTCTAAAAAAGTCTCTCCTAAAAAAACAATCGGTCTTATTCCATTATCAATACAATCCTTAATCTTTAAATTAATTATCTTATTACTCTCAGAAAGTATCTCCTTTCTTTCACCATGTCCAACCAAGGAATATTTAACATCCATAGACTTAGCACAAGAAGCAGAAATTTCTCCCACTACTCCAAGACCAACATCCTGAACTCCTAAAAGGAAACTATACTTACCCCTAAAAAAAGGAACGTACAAACTATTTGGACAAATAATAACATCTAAATCACTTCTAATATAATTATTAATCTCCAAAAGATATGACTTAACCGAAGAAAAATCCAAATAATTCTTATGATTTAAAACAACTATTTTCTTATCCATTTAATCCTCCATATAAACTAAACCAGGCAATTTTTTATCAACAATATACTCTAAAGTTGCACCCCCTCCAGTTGACACATAAGTAACAGAAGAAGCAGACGAAAGCATATCCATACAACTAACACTATCTCCTCCACCAAGTATTTTAATTGCTGGAATACTACCAAGAAAAGACATCAATTCCTTAGAACCATTTATATAATTACTAAATTCATAAACTCCAACCGGACCATTCCAAAAAATAGTCTTAGCATCACGCAAATAATCGCAAAAAAGAGAAATAGTTTTATCACCAATATCAAGACCCATAAATGAATCAGGAATAGAAGAAACCAAACAATATTCCTTTAAAGTAGCATTAGAATAAGAAGAAGACCCATACAAATCAACAGGAAGTATTATTTTATCAGAATATTTAGAAAGTAAATCTTCACAATAAGACACATAATCCTCCTCATACAAACACTTTCCAACATTATAACCCTTTGCCTTCAAAAAAGTATAACTCATTGCCCCACCAACAAGCAAATAATCAACCTTAGAAAGCAAAGAATTAATAACACCAAGCTTTGAAGACAATTTAGCACCACCCATAATAACCACAAAAGGCCTCTTTGGATTATCAAGCACACTAAGATTTTTTATCTCTTTCATAACAAGAAAACCAATCCCTGAAGGAAGAATCGAAGAAACACCATAATTTGAAGCATGTTTTCTATGAATCGTACCAAAAGCATCATTTATAAAAATATCCCCAAGCGAAGCATAAAAAGAAGACAAAGAAGAAGAACAATCACTCTCTAATCTATCAGGAACATCATAAAACCTTGTATTTTCCAAAAGAACACCTCTTCCATAATCAAGAGAAGAAACAAACCCAGAAATCTCATCAAAATCAAGAGAATCACAAAAGTCAATTTTACCAGAAGTAAGCTCTTTAAGTCTTTCAAAAACAAGTCTTAAACTATTATTATTTCTATCCTCCATAGTCTTAACCTTACCTAAATGTGAAAGAATAACAAGACGTCCTCCATTTTCTAAGATATAATTAATACTCTTTAAACTCTTAACAATCTTAGAATCAGAAAGGATAACACCATCCTTAATAGTAACATTAAAATCACATCTTAAAACAACAGTCTTATCCTTAAAATCAAAATCAAGTATAGTTTTCATATCATCACCATTATAATAATATCACAAAACAAAACTATTTTATAGACTTATTACACTTCTTTACAGCATCATAACCAAGTTTTTTATTAATATCAAACAAAATCTTATCAACATTATCCTTTTCAAAAACCTTATCATCAAATAATGAAAGTTGATGATTATAATCATTAACCAAATCATCAAGCCTTATCCCAACAAGCCTTATTCTATCATCATCCTTCCACATTTCAGAAAGAAGCCTCTTGCTAATAGAAAAAATCTCTGAAGCATCATTAACAGGATTTTTAAGTTTAATCTGATGAGATCTTCTTTGAAAAAAACTATCCTTTAAAACAACACAAACAACAAAAGCATACTTATCCATATTCTTAATTCTATTAGAAACCTTATCACTAAGACTAAATAACGAATCAAAAAGCATTGAACTATCCGTAGCATCAAAAGGTAAAGTAACCTCATTACTAATTCCCTTATTAACATACAAAGAACTATCAACTTCGCTATCATCCAAACCCCAAGCTCTATCAATCAAATCTTTATAATTCTTAAAGTATTTAGACAAACGATATGAATCAAAATTAGCAAGATCTCCAATCGTTTTAATCCCTAACATCCTAAGCTTTGAAGAAGTGCTCTTTCCCACCATAAACAACTCATCAATCGGAAGAGGCCACATCTTACTAGCAATTTCCCTATCATACAAAGTATGAACCATATTAGGTTTTAAAAAATCACTAGCCATCTTAGCACAAAGCTTATTATTAGCAATCCCAATATTAACAGTAAACCCAAATAAAGAATAAATCTTATCTTTAAGTTTATGAGCAAACAAAATCTCATCTCCATAAATACCTTTAATTTTACCATAATCCATATAACACTCATCAATCGAGGCAATCTCTATATCAGGCGTAATCTTTTTAAGAAAAGAAAATAACTTATTACTAATTTCACCATAAAAAGAATAATTAGGTCTAAAAACCTGCAATTTAGGATACTTCTTCCTAGCACTATACAAAGTTTCAGCAGAAACAATCCCATATTTCTTAGCAAGTGGACTCTTAGCCACAACTATTCCAGATCTCTTAGACTCATCACCACCAATTACAGAAACTATATTTCTAATATCTTCCCCATAGCCATTATTAAGCAAATAAACAGCAGTCCATGACAAAAAAGCATTATTAACATCTATGTGCAATATTATCCTTTCCATAACCAGTACACCTCACTACAATTATACCAAACATTTGTCTTTGTAACAACAAAAAAAAGAGAAACAATTATTTCTCTTTGGTAATTATAATTTTAACCGTTTTCACAGTCGGAGTATAACTAAGCTTCAAGTCATCACCATCAACTTTAACAGCAACCTCATGAGTACCAACACCAAGTCCTTTCAAATCAACATATGCTGAAATAGCATCAGTCGTAACAGACTTAATATTAGCATTAGTTCCCTTAAGAACAACCGAAACCTTAGAATTTTCCTTTCCAGAAGCTTTCGCAACAAAGCCACTACCTAAATTCTTAGTAGCAATACTAACATCATCAATTGTCTTAGTCTTAGTATCACCAAGTGTAACTTTAACAACAACCGACTTCGTACTAGCTTCATTAACCCCACTTGGAAGAGACAAATTAACATTATACTCAGTAGTCTTAGATATACCATTAACATTTATAGAAACAGGTAAATAATCAATTTTAGATATAACATCTAAATCACCAAATAACTTAACATTAGTTTGACTAACCGTAATAGTATCAATAGACTTACCAAACAATGTATTACCAGAAGGAACAACCCTAATCGGAACTTCCTTGCTTGGAGAAGCAATCTCAACCGTAGCATCAACCGTTTTAGGAACAATTTCAACATTCATCTTATTACCATTTTTATCATATGCAACAAGAGGTATATCTTTAAGTGTTGTTGTACCAACACTAGGATTAACAATATTAGTAACATCAAGAAGAGCCTTAACCATCGCCACTTCTTTTAGCTTATACTCAGCACCCTTAATATAAACTTCATCTCTACTAAATGAAGTATTAGTAATAGAATACCTAGAATCAAGCTTATCTTCATAGAGAATTTCCTTAGTAACCTTTCTAGATTCAGAAACTTTCTCATATATAGTAACACTAGCATAAGAAGGATCAATCTTATAATCTATCGAAGTAACAGAACTCTTATACTTAAGAGGAACCCTATGAGTGCCAGGCTTTAAGCCTCTAAGATCCACAACAACTTCATCAGATTGATATTGATTAGCAAGATACAAATCTGCACGCCTTCCAATCAAAGTAATATCAACAGACTTAGGCAATCCCTCAACAACATAAGCCTCTTCATTATATAAAACACTAACATCTTTACCATAAATAACATCAGCAGAATTATTCATCATCGTATCAGCTAACTTATCTACCCAAAAAAATGCAGCAAGAGAAAGCACTAACGAAATAACAATAAGAAACATTTTATTATTAAGTAATCTCTCAAGAGGTTTACTATTAGCATTTAAAAACTTCATAATCATCATCATAAATCTAGCAATCGGAGTAATAATTAATCTATCAAAGAACTTATAAATACCATTAAAAAACTTATATATCCCCCTCAATATCTTTTTCCAAAATTTACCCTTTTTTGAGGACTTTTTATTTTTCATTATATACTTCCTCCTCATCATAATAATCTTCAAAATCTTCTTGTTTTGGTCTTAACTCATCAATCAAAAGAATCCTTGCATCATCAATAGTAATATTATAATAAAGTTCACCCTTAAGAGCTATCGAAACTCTACCTGTTTCTTCGGAAACAATAACTGAAATAGCATCAGTTTCTTCGGTAATACCAAGACCAGCCCTATGACGTGTACCAAGTCTCTTATTAATCTTTAAACTGTTACTAGTAGGAAAAACTGCTCCAGCACAACTAATTTTATCGCCTTGGATAATAACACCACCATCATGAAGCGGATTATTTGGAAAGAAAAGAGAAATCAATAATTCACTAGTAATTTCAGCATATAAATTAGTAGACTTAGAAATATATTCCTGTAAACTAACATCTCTTTCTAAAACTATTAAAGCACCAATTCTTGCTTTTCTCATATAGTCAACAGCATTGATAAGCTCATAAACCAGTCTTTCTCTCTCATCAACAGTAAGTACTTTATGCCGACCAAGAAGCTGTGTTTTACCAATTTGTTCTAAAATATTCCTAATTTCAGGTTGAAAAATAACAATCAACGCAAGAGGTCCCCATTGAATAACATATTCCAGAAACAAACCCACAAGAGTCAAATTGGCCCAATCAGCAATAAACTTTAGAATAACTATAAAAACTATTCCTTTAAATAATAAAGATAATTTAACATTATTTTTTATATTCTTAAGAAGAGCATAAATAAGTGCCCAAACAATAGCAATATCTACTACATTAAGTAAAGTCGAAACAATAGTATCAAAACTCATAAATAAAATACCTCCATTTAAATTATATCATTTAATTATATTCGTGTAAAATCAACTATTCTATATAAGTATACTATAAAATTATATAAATTGTAAGACCAAACAAAAAAATATAAATAAAAAAAAGAAAAAAGAAAAGAAAAACCTATAAAATAGAGTAAACCACTTTACAAAAAAAAGAGATTAATTCAAATCCCTTTGTTCTTTTTCCAACATATCAAGTTTTTCACTAACACAAGAATCATCAGCCTTTTCTAAGACATACCAACCACGTCTAAACATCGCATTAAAAATCCTTCTTTGCAAATCATCAATTTCATCAAACATATTAAGATAATTATCATGCAAAAATTCATTACTAGCTTCTGTAAGAGCAACAGCATAATTCTTTAACATACACTTTTCAATAGAAAGTAAACTGTTCATATAATCTTTATCATTCATAGAAATTCCAGAAGGAACTTCTACTAAAGGATTACCAATCTTATTATCATTATTATTCATAAAGTCTTCCTTTCTCATCCAACAAATCAGTAATAATATTTAAATTATTTAAATGAACTTGCTTAACTTCACTAAGCAAATCCTTTAACTCCTTATCAGTTACACTAACCATTGCTTCATTTGCGCTCTTAACTGCACCATAATTCCAATTAAACATATCAGTAAGATAATCCAAATCCTTACCAGTTATAATAACAGGAACTTCATCATACTTATAATCCATAATTTTTCCCTCCAGTAATATTATTAACTAAAAAAAAAGAATTATACAAAAAAGGTAAGAACCCTTACCTTAACAACATGATTTATTACTTCCACAATTACCATTATTCCAGAATAATATAAAGAATATTATAATAATAACTATAATTATCCAAAACCAACTACCTTCGCCATAACTAGGATAATTGTACCCAGGATATCCATAACCGTACATTAAAATCCCCCCTTTACTATATTATATAAAGATAAAAGAAAAGAGAGTATAACGGACACCTAAAATCAAACAAAAACAAGGAACCATAATGTCCCTTGCCTTTTACTATCTACTCCTACTACCACAAAGTTCTTTTGCGTCCAAATATTTTTGATCTGCATTTAAAGTAAAATATCTATCAATATTATCAACCATAAGACCAGCATCTCTTTTCATTTCACAACATTTAACATAAGCTTCAGCCTCTTCATACGAACCAGCATCCGCTTCATTATAAGCTTGTTCTGCAGCCTCAAGCTCTCCAGTCATTGGGATAGTTGTTCCAAAGTTTTGATTAACCGAATCTCTGAACAAATCGCCAGCCTCAGCCAAATTAGGATTTCCCTTAAAGCACAATAAATCTTCAAATTTAATTCCAAGTCTATCAATTTGATTATGAACCCTTCCAATACAATTTTTACTCCATTCCTTATAATCAATAGGTCTCATATTGTTATCTAAAGCAAACATTTTTTCACGAATCAAAGAGTCGAAATTCCCATAATATTCATGCAAATATCTGTCCTGTAAAAATTGCATTTCCTTAATAATATCATTAGTATCCTTCCCAATTTCAATTTTTGCAGACTCTTCACTATTTTCAATTCCAGAAGCCCATTGTTTACAAAATTCATTATTCCAATATGCAACACCAGAATCAAGCTTCCCAGAATTTATTTCCTGCTCCTTTTTATTTATACGATTCGATAATCTAGCCACAACATTTTTCTCCACATCTTCAAAAGTTCTCATATTTAATTCCTCCCTTACACCTCAATTATATATATATATATATAGTCAAGCATTTATCACTAACTTGACAAATGAAGTGTAAAATACTACTTAAAATATTAAATAATCTTTAAAAATATAAAAGCACAAAAAAACCTTTGATTTACAAAGGTAATAAACATATTTGGTGGAGGATGTGGGATTCGAACCCATGACCCCCTGCGTGCAAGGCAGGTGCTCTAGCCAACTGAGCTAATCCCCCAGACAAGTCCAATCACTTGGACACTTATAATTATACTAAAATATAAAACTTTGTCAAGCATTAAATGCTATCAATATTAATTTTTATAATTTTATTATCTTTTATATAACTACTAGCTTGAACCAAAGTTCTAATAGAATTAATAACTTTACCATTTTTGCCAATAACTCTAGGCATATCATCTTCTGACACAAGAGCCTCTATAACAATGACATTGTCATCTTCACTAGGAAACTCCTTAACAGCAACAATATCCTTATCTAAAACAACTGATAAAATTAATTCCTCTGTTAACTTCACTAAATCCATAATTATTTACTTCTTTCTTCATGAAATTTTTTCATAACTCCAGCCTTACTAAGTAAATCTCTAGCAGTGTCAGTTAAAATAGCACCATTTTTTAACCATTTTAAAGCAACTTCTTCATTCACTTTTATTTCAGCAGGATTTGCAATTGGATTATAAAAACCAATTAATTCCAAATACTTACCATCTCTAGAAGATCTAGAATCAGTAGCAACTATTCTATAACTTGGTCTTTTTTTAGAACCCATTCTTGTTAATCTAATCTTTACAGCCATAATCTTTCTCCTTTCAAAACTACTAGTATTATACACAACAATTATATGCGTGTCAACCTTTTTCGTTGACAATTATAAATATTTAGACAAAATATCAATCATTTGCTTACTATCATCATTGAAAATAATACAATCTTTAAAACCATCTTCAATAAAATGTTCTTTTATAAATTCTTTTTCCTTGTTTATTGCCACTATAACCGGTATTTTAAACCTTGGTATTTGTTTTAACTTATCAAGAATCCCAAAAGCTGTCTCATTACCAAGCTCATCCTTTATTATTATCAAATCATAATCTTCATTATGCTCTATTTTATCCACACAATCTTGTCCAAATAATGTAATAACCTTATCCACATCTTTTTCATCCAGTATCTTTTTTACTCTTTCCAACTCATCATTATTATCTACAAATAACACTCTTAATCTTCTTTTAGGATTACTATAATTATTTATATCCTTTAATATTAACCCTGTACTATCATAATTTATTTCTTGATTTATTACTACCGTAACAATAGTACCCTTATTTTCTTTACTTGTTATATTAATATTTCCTCCAACTACCTTCAATAGTTTATGAACTACTGGTAAACTTAAATTAAGATTATTTTCTTCAACCATATTATCTGTTAGCTCTTCTTCTTTTGACAACAACTTATTCACTTTACTTATATCCATTCCCATTCCAGTATCCGTTATTGTAAGTATAAATCTACACATATCATACCTTGCTATTGCATCAATTTCTAAATCAATATGACCAGCATCAGTATATTTTATTGAATTATTTATTATAGACATCAATATTTGCTTCAATTTAATTTTATCTCCATATACTGTTTCAGGATAACTTGTATTTTCTTTTACAATAAACCTTATTTTACCATCTTTATTACTATTTTTTAAATTATTATTAGTGCTTAACTCTATATCCTTAAATAATCTCTTTATATTATAATTATCCTCCTTAATCCTACTATTTTTCACATCCATACTACTTATATCAGTAATATTATTAATTATAAAATTTGCACATTTAGCACTATTATCTATTTGTTCAATCAATTCCTTTTCTATATCCTTATTTTCTTCTTCTTTTAATAAGTTTATATCTTTAGATATATCTTTAATTGGTTTTCTCAACTCTTGAGATATTTTAAATAAGAAATTAGACTTTTCATTTACCGATTGCTCTGTTAATTCTTTATTTCTAGTTAATAAATCTATTATCTGAGTATCTGGGTTTTCTATTGTAAAATAAAGAATATAGCAAGTATAAGTCATAACAAAAGTTGCAATAAGTATTGAAGGGTTTATAGTTTGAATAAATACATTAAGAAGTAAAGAAAAAATAATCACAATAATAGGATAATATCTCTTATTAATAATATTTTTTATACTTAAAACAAGAACAATACTCCATAAAACTATATATAAAGCAATAAGTATCTTAACACAATCAGCAGCAGGACCAAAACTATACATAACTTTTCCATCATCAAATCCCATAACAGGCAAAGCTATTAATAATAAAATTCCACATGCCATAAATACATAATGAATAAGATTATATTTATCAAACAAATTAGATTTATTCTTATCACGAATAAAAATAGTAAAAACATATTGTGAAAAAACAGATATCCAAACAAACAAATATATTAAATACATCTTCGAAAAAAACAACGTCAAAAAGAAACTAACCCCGTATTTTCTAGTTAAAAGTTGCAAAATAATTTCAACCACATATCCAATCAAATTAATTATTATTAATCTCTCAAAAATAACTATTTCCTTACTTTTAACTTTAGGTTTAGATTTATATATAATGACAAGTAAAAATATTAATGCAAATCCTGTACACAAATAAATAATATTCCACATAATAAAGACCTCCTAATTATCTAAATTATAACAACAAAGAAAAAGAAAAGCAATAAACCATTACTTTAACACAAGCTTTTTAGCACTTTTACTTTTCTCTTCAAAATATCCATCATTAAAACTGTAAGATACATCATCTACCAAATTATCATCATTTATTTTTTCATAACCAGAAAGTATATTAGAAAGCTTATTACGATCAATCTTTATAGTAGTAGGACTATAATCAAATATTTTATCGTGCACTAAATATCCATTAACTTTTATAATACCAGAAAATCTAGAAAGAATGGCATCGTCTAATTGTTTATAAAGTTCAGCTTTCGAAATAGTACTATTCTCATCAATAATTATATGCGCATTTATTGCAACATCACCACCACCAAGAGAAAACTGAGTGATTATTGCATCTTTAATATTTTTATTTTCCTTAATAACATTTTCAATATCAAAAGAATAAATATCTAAATCATTTGCTTGATATATAAGATTACTCTTCCTACCAAGAACATACAATCTACCAGATTCACTAATTTCACCAACATCACCAGTTCTAAGCCATTCATCAACTATCGTTTTTTCTGTAAGCTCTGGTTTTTTATAATATCCAGGCATAATTGACTTCGATTGTATCCAAATTTCACCCTTTTCATTATAACCAAGTTCTTTACCATTTTTATCAAATATTCCAACTCTATTACCAGGAAAAGGAAAACCAACACTAATATATGGTTTTTCTTTTTCCCTATCAGTCATCGGTATATATGGTTTTTCAACACAAAGAACCGAAAACATTTCAGACATACCATAACCATTACGCATACCATAATTATTGCCACAATCTTTAAGCATTTTATTCATCCATTCTAAAGCTTTAACAGTAGTCCCTTCTCCACCCATAATAGGCATCTTCATAAAACTCAAATCAACTTTTTTACCAGACAATATTTCTTTTTGCAACTTTAAAAAGAACACTTCCCAAAACACACCAGTTCCTATAGCAACCGAAGGTTTCTCTGACATAATTAATTTATAAAATTGCTCAGAACTAATTCTAGGATCCATAATCAAAGACATACCACGATCTAAAGGTAAAATAAATTGACAAAAAGTAGCAGTCGAAGCAGTTGGTGGAAAACTAAGTAAGCAAGAATCACCATAACAATAATTAACCTTACTATTATCTAAAATAGCAAGCTGTGACAATGCTGTCTCATTTGTAACAGGAGTCCCTTTAACAACACCTCCAACTGTTGTTCCAGAAGAAGAAGTAATTATAAAATTCCTATTAGCCTTAAATGGTACTTTCAAGTTTTCAGAACAGTTAGTACACATCTTTTTAGCATCATCAGCCCAGATAAATTTATTTTTATCATTAGAAATCAAAGAACCATTTTTAAGTTTTTGAATATTAGAAATAAATTTTACTATTTCTTTTTTAGGTCTTGGCATAGAATCATAAGCAGTAGCAATAACTACCTTTTTAAATCTCGCATCATCAAAAACATCCTTAACATTACCATACATATCATTAAAAACAACCGCTACTTTGCACCCATCAGTTTCCTGATTAAGCGAATCCTTATCAATAGCAAGTTTTAAACAATAACCACTCGCACCAATAACATTAAGAGCAAACAACATCGCTGCAATATCAGGGAAAAATGGTCCATAAATAGGAACAACATCATCTTCTTCAACACCAAGTTCCTTAAAAACCTTTGCCCATTCATAAACACTTTCAATAAAATCATCCCTTGAGATTATTCTATTAAAATACTCAATCGCAGGTACATCATAATATTCTTTAAGTTTAGATTCAATTCTATCCCATAAAGTCATATTCTTAGGAACATCAATAGCCAAATCATAAGCACCCTTATCATAATAATTCAACCATTTCATTTCCTCAGATGGTAACAATGGTATTTTTTTTGAATTATATAATTTAAAATCTTTAGCCATAATAAATAACCTCTCTCAAAATAAAATTATGGCACAATTATACCATAATTTAACTTTTTTGTCCATAAAAATCAACTAACAACTTTCGTTCCAACATTCCCTGAAAAAACATCATCCAAAGAAGTAACATCAGAACAGTTATAAATATACATTGGAATTTTATACTTTACTAAACACGACAATGCTTCAATATCAAGAATCAAAAGAGATGAAACACCCTGCTTAACAGCTAAATCAAACAACTCTAAATGTGTAAGAACCCGATACCCTTTGGCAGCACCTACTTTTGGATCCTTATCATAAACATAAGAAACATTCTTCGCCATCATAATAACATCTGCCTCGTATGAAATAGCCTTATTAACAGCAGTCATATCAGTAGACAAGAAAGGAACACCAAGACCGCCACCAAAAACTACTACTTTTCCACATCTTAAATCCTCCATAACAGAAAAAACATTTTCCTTACGAACCATTCCTGGTATTTCAAAAGCTCCATACAACGAAGTAGAAACACCATTCTCATTAAAATAAGAAGAAATTGCCATTCCGTTCATCATTGTCGAAAGCATCCCTATATTATCAGAAACAACTCTATTTATATCCAAGCCATCTCTACCTCTATAGAAATTACCCCCACCAACAACCAAAATAATCTCATCAGAAGAACGCTCTTTAACCAAAGAAAGAATCCTATCAAGCATACTCTTATCAATATTATTATCTTTTTTAAGTGACTCACCACTAATCTTTAAAAGAATCCTCATATAAAACTCCTATAACTTAATATTATTTATTTCGTCACCAATAATATCCCTAATTTGTTTAAGATGACCAGGATTACTCTTATCAAGCAGGAAATATTGAACAATTCCATAACTAGGAATTTCGTTACCTTCAATTATACAAGGACCATCTTTGCAAATTGCCACATCCCATCCAACATACCTAATATTTGGCACAAGTAAAGCAGCCTCTTTAACCATATCAAAAGCCTCTTTTATATATGGTATTTTATCTATAGAACTAAAATCAAAACCAGTCAAAGGATGCTTATCATAAATTGTACCATCATCATCAGTAAACTTACATAAAACATTTCCTGAAACATCAAGACGAGTATAAGAATCCCTACATTGTATCGCAGGATTATAATCCATACTAATCCTAAACGCATTAGTAATAATATGAGCAACACCATCCTTATACAAAGTAAGAATCCTAAGAGTATTAACAGCATAAGGATTAATTTCCTTTACAACATCATGTTGAATAATTTCTTCCTCCAACAAAAACTGTTTATTAGAAATTAATTTCTTCTTAAATTCTTCCACATTTTCAACATCAGAAACCTTTATTTTTTCAATACCCTCTCCACCAAACTCTGTCGTAGGCTTTGCAAAAACATTCTTTTTTCCTTTCAAAAACTTTGACAGCATTTCTACCGAAGCAGTCCTAACATCAATAAAATCCCTCTTCAAATAATCTCTATAAATTCTATTAAAAACTAATTTATCATTCATAAGAGCTCTATAAGGTTTAGGATTCAAATATGAAAGTATACTTATATAGTTCTTCGAAGTAACAAAATCCTTTTTTTGTTCCTTAGTAAGATTAATAAAATCACTCTTAAAATAATCAGTATAACCTATTTTATAAACAAGAAAATTCTTAACCATATCCCTCTTAACATAAGAAACACTCTTATTATTTGCACTAGCAATACGACTAGCAAGCATATTCATTCTATCAAGCTTAATCTCTTTAAATTTATTAACATATATTCTAAATATTCCCATTATTTCACTCTCCTTTTAAATCTACTTGGTAATATATCATTAAGTACATCAAAAAATACTCCCTGTTTTATTGTAATACCAAAATATATTACTAAACACACTCCAAAATATATTATAGCATACACAATAGACATTAATCTACTACTACAATCATCAACAATAAAAGATTTAAGCCCTAAAGCTACCAAAATCATAACAGTAAAAGGAATCAAAAGCTTTAAAAACGTCTTATAAATACTCTTAAAACTCATTCCACAATCTCTCTTTAATGACCAGAAAGTAATGACTGATATTGCGCCAAAACCTAACATACTAGCAACCATTGCCCCATAAACAGGATAAATACCAAGCTTATAAAAAAGTATCATCATCGGAGCATCTAAAACTGTATTAATAATTATTCCTATAAAAACACTCTTATATAAAATCTTAAACTTATTCATAGCCTGTAAACTAGAACTACAAACATTCTCTAAAGATGCAAAAATAGCAACAAATATAAACACTTTCATAGTAAGAGGTCCATAATGACTTTGTCCATAAAAAACATTCCACACAGTCGAAGAGAATATACTTATTAATATAGCCAAAGGAATTCCAGTATAAAGAACAATTTCAATAGCCTTATTAAAAGTATTATTAAGCTTCTCTTTCTCATTTGCAACAAAATGTCTTACAATATTAGGAATTAGGCTAATAGCAACTCCACAAGCAATCGAAGTAATTATCATCTGAAGCTTTTCACCCCATGTCGAATAAGTACTAATAATTGTTTCAACAACTGCCTGTGAATAACCAACTATATTATACAAAACTCTATTAATAATAATAACATCAATAAAAGTATAAACACTATATAAAAGACTAATAACAATATAAGGAAGTGCATAACCAATTATCTTTTTTATAATTTCCTTGTTTGAAACATCATCCCTCTTATCAGTAGTAACAAACAAATTATCCTTATCTTTCTTTAAAAAATGCGCTATATAAAATCTAGAACCAAGCGCTCCAACAAATGCACCAAATACTGAAACTGTAATCGCAGTCACTTCACTAAGCTTAAGCAAATAAATAACAACATAACTACCTACAATTACTACTAAAACACGAACTAATTGTTCAATAACTTGACTCCAAGAAGTAACACTAATATATCTATGTCCTTGTAAATAACCACGTGCAACAGACAAATAAGGAACCGTAAGAATCGCAAATGAAATCGATCTAATAACAAGTGCCACATCAGAAACACTATTTCCACCCGTTGCATCTCCAATTATAAACTTAGCAATAACCGGAGCAAAAACCATCAACACAAAAAATATAAAAACAGACAAATAATTAATAAAACGAATAGAAATAGAAAACATCCTTGACTTTGCCTCTTTCATATTTAAAGTTTCATACTCACTAGTAAGTTTACTAATAGCAATAGGAATACCAGCAGTAGAAATAGACAAAAATATTGTATATATCATATAAGCATAACTATATAAAACACCAGCCTGTTCCCCAATAATTGCATAAAAAGGAATTACATAAAGCAATCCTAATATTTTAGACAAAAATATACAAAAAGTAGCAATAAAAGCACCCTTTTCAAACGATAATTTCTTCATAAATTTCCTCCAACAAAATTAGTATACCACGTAAAATAAATATTTAAAAGAAGATAACAAAAAATGTGTAAAGAAAAAACTGCCTAAGCAGTTCAAACTATTCATCTTCCTTTTACATTATCATAAACAATACCATAAGCATTAGTAACCCATTGAGGTCCAGAATAAACAAACGCTGGCATCACCGCAGACTTATCAAATATTTCCCAAGAGAAACTATCATAGCCATTTTTATTTGCAATATTAGTCATTGTATTATTATCAACTACTTTACATTCACTAGGTATCATTTCTGCAATTTTTCCATACACTTCATCATAAGACATATCATCACTAGTTCCTAAATTAATAACATCATCGATATATATAGTTCTCTTATCATAAGAAGAATCATTATCATAGTTCTTATCATAATAATCTTTAGAAACAACAACAGGTATAAAAACTGTTCTCTTTCCATTTCTCATTCCAGTAGTATACAAAACACCATCATCATGTTGAAAATCAACAATAGGAATATTTTTATCAAGATAAGTGTAATTAAACACTACATGCATAAAATCAAAAACTACATCCTCTGAAACATTATTCTTATAATAATCTTCAATCATATTAGAAAAATTATTAATTAATACTCTTTGCATAAAATTCACCTCCATAAATATAAATATTATTATAAAAGAAAAAACAACAAAAGTAAAACAATAATCAGTCAAAAAGTGTAAACAAGTGTAAACAAAGCACTAGTAGTCCTTAGAAGCAAGAACCTTAACAAAATTATCATAAGCTTGCCTTTCCAAATCAAGATCAAGTAGATTAAGAGCCTCATCATCAGAAACAAAAAGCTTAATAATATACTCTAAAAAATCTGGATTTCTAACAAGAATAGGTCCCTCAACATAAGTACCCATAAAATTATTATCTCTAATTCCAGAATCTTCAAACAATGAATCACAACAACTAGAAGTAATAACATAATTATGATTCTCAAATCCAAGAATAGGCTTATCTAAAAAAGTACAATTATAAGAAACATCCTTCTTTATTCTAGTAACATAAGAAGAATAAAAATCAAAAATTTCTAAACCAGCAATCTCTTCTTTACCCTTTAATCCTTTACCAAAAATATCAAGAGAATTACCAGCAACCAAAAATACTTTACCTGAAGAAATTGCCTCTTTAATATCAGACTTGTATCTCATTAAATCAGAAATAGCAATCTTCAAATTATTCTCAGTACCAGAACCAATAAAAACAAAATCATAAGAAGAAAAATCCATTACAGAATCAACTGTTGGTTTAACAACCTCCACCGAAACATTCATAGTTTGAAGTTTATCAACCAATATTTTAACATTACCATCATTGCCATATAAATTAAGTAAATCACTATATAAATGTGCCACTACCATATCTTATCACCACTATCCTTTATTTGTTTCTTTAGTATTTTTTCCAAATCAAAATAAACTAAACAATAAACATATGAACTACATTTAGAAACAACATTTCTAATTTCATTATAATTAGTTTCAATCTTTATCTTATTCCTATCAATACCAGCAACAACAAGTCTTACAGCCAAATCATAAGCAAAAGGACCAACTACATAAACTTCTTTAAATTTATTATTCTTAAGTTTTTCAAAATCAATATCATAAAACCATGAAATATCTTTTTCATCATATCTACCACTTATTCTAGTAAACCCGATAACCAAAGAAATCTCATCCTCTATACTTGAAACAAAATCTATAGATTGATTATAAGAAAGAGGAGTCTCATTCTTACTAAGCAATATTGTACCAGATACCCCATTTACCAAAAACTTTTCAACTCTATTAGCTTTCATATCCAAATTACTAAAAGACTTAAGCATAACTGCCTTATCTATTCCAATCAATCTACAAACAGTATACGTTGCAGCAATATTATAAGCATTATATAAAACATTATTAGTAATATCAATCTTAACATCATCAATCACCAAACAGCCATCAGAAACCGAAGCCGGATACTTAGGATCTTGTCTCTTAAAATCACATGAAGTACAATGATAAGAACCAAAATTACCATAATTAAAATATTCGTAATCTATCTTACTTCCACACTTTGGACAATAATTAACATCAATCTTATAACCTGTATCAATAGAAGAAAACTCACTCTTAGAAACACCAAAATAAGTAATTTCATTATTCTTACCCAAAGAAAATTTATAAGAAAGAGGATTATCAGCATTAAGAATCAAATGAATATCATCAGTAATATAATCATTAATATCATCAAAAACTATATCAAAATGACCATTTCTTGCCAACTGATCCCTTGATAAATTACATATCACAAAATAATCAGGCTTAAAATAAGGAAGAACTCTCTTAACATATCTTTCATCAACTTCTAAAATCAAAGCATCAACCTTGCTTTTTCCAAAAATAGTACTATTCTCAATAAGAGAAGAAGCAACACCATAAGATAAGTTAGAACCCTTTTCATTACTTCCTACCCTATAACCAGCATTTCTAAAAACATTAGTAATCATTGATGCAGTAGTGGTCTTTCCAGCCGTACCAGTCACAAAAACAGTATACTTAGGTTTTTCAAACCTCGACAAAAATTTTTTATCAAGCTTTATCCCAATTTCACCAGGAAGAGAACTACCTCTATTCATTAGTTTTAACAATTTTTGAACTATTTTACAAAATAAAATATATAACATTTTAACATCTCCCATTAATAAACTACAAAATAATTATACCACTACCAAACCCCAAAGAAAAGAACTAAAGAAAAAAGATATCAATAAAGTAAAAAGCACTTTGTAAACAAAGCACTAAAAATAATTATTTAAATTTTTTAATAGTTCTAAGCATTTGATTACAATAACCCATTTCATTATCATACCAAGCAACAACCTTAACAAGTTGTCCTGCTTCACTATTTAAAACCTTAGTAAGAAGTCCATCAACAATAGCACCGTAACTAGTACCAATAACATCACTAGAAACAATAGGATCCATCGTAAAATGAATTGTATCATTACTATTATTCTTAAAAATCAAGTTAATTTCATCAACACTAACCTCTTTGTCAAGTTCAAGCACCAAATCAATCACACTACCAGTACCAACAGGAACTCTAAGTGCCGAACCGTCAAGTTTTCCTTCCAAAGACGGTATAACCTTTCCAATACCAGATGCAGCACCAGTTGAAGTAGGAACAATATTCATAAATGAAGCACGACCTCTTCTAGCTTCAATTCCTTTCTTATGTTCACAATCCAAAACAACTTGATCATTTGTAACAGCATGAACCGTTGTCATATAACCTCTCTTAATACCAAAATTATTATTTAAAAGATTAAGCACAGGAGCTAAACAATTAGTCGTACAACTTGCGGCACTTATAACCACTTCACTACCATCCAAAATGTCATCATTAACACCATAAACAATAGTTTTTACATCACCCTTACAAGGAGCAGAAACAATTACTTTCTTTGCTCCACTTTTAATATGCAAAGATGCATCCTCTAACTTAACAAACTTACCAGTACACTCTAAAACGATATCAACTCCAAGCTCTCCCCATGGAAGAAGTAAAGGATCAGTACTAGAAAAAATTTTAATCTTTCTATCACCAACAATTAAAAAATCATCATCATAACTAATTTCATCAATTCTATAACTACCTTGAGTTGTATCATACTTAAGTAAATGTGCAAGATCCTTAGCACTACCTAAATCATTAATTGCTACAACAGAAATATCACTTTCATTTTCAATCAACCTAAAAAGTAATCTTCCAATTCTCCCAAAACCATTAATTGCTACTTTCATTACTATATCCTCCTATAAAAAATAACTATTACCAATAAATTCTCTAAGAATCGATTCACTAGGAATCTCATCACTATTAATTGTCGTAAACATGCCTAAGAAATTAATAAGTCTAACCGCTTCAGAATAAGCCGAAGAACTACTATCAATTTCATAAAGAAGCGGTAAAACATAAAGCTTAAGCACTCCTATCTCGTAAATAAGAGAACTGTTGTAAACAACATCAACATCATTCTGATAAGGAAATATATAACTTTCCTCACCACGCCTTACATTTTGCCATGTATTAATTGTATGTTCCGCACTATAACCTCTCGTCCTATTATCTCTAATAATTCTCCTAATAAGTCTAATATCAGAATTAGAAACCATATTCAAATTATCAATATTCAAATCAGTAAGAGGAGAAACATAAATCTTATACTTCCTATCCTTAGGAACATCATATGTAAGATCATCATTAATCGCATGAAGACCCTCAATAATTAGTATGTCAGAATCACCAAGTTTTAATGTATTTCCAAGATACTCTTTTTTACCCTTCTTAAAATTAAAAGTCGGTATCTTAACCTCTTTCCCATTAAGAAGCCTATTTAAATTATCATTAAAAAGCTCAATATCAATAGCCTTAACACTTTCAAAATCATAATCCCCATTATCAAGCTTAGGAGTCTCTTCCCTCTCAACAAAATAATCATCTATTGATAAAGAAACAGGATTATAACCAAAACTCTTAAGGAACATCGACAACTTTTTAGAAGTACTAGTCTTACCCGAAGAAGAAGGACCAGCTAACAAAACAACCTTAATTTTATCACCAAGATTATATATATTTTTAGCTACATTAAGCAAATCATTACTAGAAATAACCTCTGTTATCTTTATAATATCATTAATTCCTCCAAGAGCAACAATCTTGTTTATATCCGAAGAAGTAAATATTCCAAGCTTCTTAGCCCTCTTATAACAAATATTAAATGCTTCAAGAATCTTATCATAAACATTAAAATCAGGTATGTTAGAATCCCCAACAACAGGAAACCTCAAAACAAAATTATTATCATCAACTAAAAATAAATCAAAATCCTTAAAAACACCCGTACTAATAGGCATAAAACTAAATAAATAATTATAATAATCTTCAACTCTATAAAGATTAACATAATGATTAGTCAAATATTTAAAAGTATCAGCTTTTTCCATATCACCATTATTTATAAAATACGAAATCGCAGCACTCTTTTCTACTAAAACCTTATCAATACTAAGATTCTTAGAAACAAGCTCCAACATTTTATTCTTAAGAATAGCAATATCAGAAAGATTCAAAGCATTATCACTCTTCATTCTAATACCTTTATCCAAAGAATGACACGCCTTAAGCGTACTACAAGAACCATAAACCATCTTATAAGCATAAGCAAGTAAAAACACTAAACCCTTTTGATAAATACTATTACCAATCGGATCCATAACCGTAATAAACTTAACAGTACAATTCTTATCAAGACAAGTCTTAAGTTCACAAATTTCATTATCAACAAAAGCTACTAAAATAGGAAAAGAAAACTTATCCTTAAAATCATCAGCAACAACAGACAACTTAGTACCTTTATCATAAGAATATACATTATCTAATATATTAACATTAATCTTTGACATATTACACCTCTTATTATCTACATATTATATTTTATCACATAATGTCCTATTTTAATACGAATATTATTAAGAAATTTTAGTATTTTATAAATAGGGTGATAAAAATGAACTTAATTCCAGTAGTAATCGAAAAAGAACAAGGTGGAGAAAGAAGTTATGATATATATTCAAGACTTCTAAAAGACAGAATAATTATTTTAAATGGCGAAATAGACGACAACACTTCAAACATCATCGTTGCAGAACTACTATATCTCGATTCAGAAAACCACGATGATATAAGTATCTACATTAACTCACCAGGAGGATCCATTACATCAGGAATGGCTATATACGACACAATGAACATTATAAAAAGCGACGTTTCAACAATCTGCATTGGCATGGCAGCATCAATGGCCGCATTCCTTCTCTCAAGTGGCACAAAAGGAAAAAGATACATTTTAGAAAATGCCGAAGTAATGATACACCAGCCACTCGGAGGAGCCCAAGGACAAGCAACAGAAATAAAAATCGCAGCCACAAGAATACTAAAACTTAAAGATAAACTAAACAAAATTTTATCAAAAAACACCAATCAACCACTAGAAAAAATAGAACAAGACACTGAAAGAGACTATTTTTTAGAAGCAAAAGAAGCAAAAGAATATGGCATAATCGATAAAATAATTGAAAATAAATAAAATATTAGATATAATTAAAACGGTGATGCTATGAAAACATGTGAACTAATTTGTAATCTAGAAAGTGGAAAAGGTATTACAAAAAAAGAACTAAGCAAAATAATTAATACCATAACTACTTTTGACTATAAAATAAACCTGTTCATTACAGAAAAAAGTGGAGATGCTAAAACCCACGTCAAAAATATCAAAAAAACAGATCTTGTCCTTTCAATCGGAGGAGACGGAACATTCAATGAAATCGTAACCGGAAACTTTATGAGACAAGAAAAACTAGTCCTATCCCACATTCCCGTCGGTACAACTAACGATATCGGTGCTATGCTAGGATTAGGCAAAAACATAACCAAAAACATAAAAGAAATTCTATCCGGAGAAATAAGACAAGTCGACCTAGGACTAATAAATAATCAACCATTCGTATACGTAACAGGTTTCGGAAAATTTATAAACGTTCCCTATCAAACATCACGAAAATTAAAAAAGAAACTAGGCCATATTGCCTATCTAATAAATGGTGCCAAAGAATTCTTCCAACAAACAAAACTTTACGAATTAGAATACACAATAAACAACGAAACATATCACGGTCTATACTCTCTGATTTTAATCTCAAACGCCAACAGAATTGCTGGTTTCAATAACATCTACAAAGATGTAAAATTAGACGACAACAAACTAGAAGTATTATTCTGCAACATAACAAGAAGAAAAGACCTTGTAAAAACAATAATAATGTTAATAAAAACTGGTATAACAAATGCACCAGGACTATACTGCTATACAACAGATAAAATAGAAATAAAATTTAAAGATGAAGTCAAAAACAATTGGACAGTAGACGGCGAAAAACTAAAAGAACAAAAAAAAGAATACACCATAACCGTCGATAAAAACTTCAACATGCTTCTACCAAAGAAAAACCTAGATAAGTTATTTACAAAATAACTCTAGGTTTTTTTATTTATCATCAACAAAACGACTAGCAATCTCATGAATTTTCCTAAAACGATGACTAAGACCAGACTTTGTAAGAGGCTTCCCTGTCTCATAAGAAATAATCTCACTAAGCTCACCAAGAGAAACCTCCGGATACTTCAAACGATAAGAAATAACATCACGAAGCTTTTCATCAACTAAAGAAAGACCTAACTTATCAACAATAATGTTAATATCTTCTATCTGCTTTGAAGAGGCACCAATAATCTTATCAACATTTGCTTGCTCACAATTATTAAGACGATTAGTCATATTTTTATGATCCCTATATATTCTTATATCTTCATAATACATAACAGCATTATTAGCGCTAATAAGCCTTAAAAAATCACCTATTTTTTCCGCCTCTTTTACATAAACCATATACCCCTTATCCCTATCAATAATCTTACTATTTATATAAAACTCACCAAGTAAAGAACAAATAAACTCCGCATCATAAAACCTATCAACTAAAAACTCTAAATGATATCTTGAAGTCTTTGGATCATTAACACTTCCTGAAGCAAGAAAACAACCACTAAGATAAGCTCTCTTAAAAAAATCAGTACTTAAAAATAAATTATCCAAAAAAACAGAATTACCGTCAAAATCAACAACCATTAAATCATTAAGAATATACTTAACCCTTTCACCAATAATTATATTATAAGAATTTTTTTTATTAAAATTATTCACACCACCCTGTACAATATCAACATTAACCCCATAAATACGCTTAAAAAGACTAAATAAAAACCTTGCAATCTTAGCATTCTCAGAACTTAAAATAAGTTTTTCATCAAACAAACTATAATTATTACGAACAAAACCAGAGAGCAAACGAATAGCTTCACCATCATTATACTCTAAAGAACAAACCTCATTTTTAACCAAAGTCGTAAAAGACATAAAATCACCTCATCAAATAATTAAAAATAGCAGTAGCAAGCTTCATACTATCATGCCTTATATAATTATCTTCAATTGTAAGTAAATCAGAAGACAAAACCTCACATCCAAGACTTTTTAAATAATCCATATCAATCTTAACAAGCTCTTTATTTTCATACCTAACATACCTATCAATAATCTTCTTAGGAATAACTGTATTAGACACTAAAACGGCATCAACCTTCTTCTTACCAAGATACTCATTAAGAATAGCAACATGATCTCCAACAGTATAATCATCAGTTTCTCCTTTTTGAATCGCAGCATTACAAGTATATAAAATTCTAGCCTTACTTTTATCAATCGCACGAATAACCTCTGGAGCAATAAGATGAGGAATAATACTAGTATATAAACTACCAATACTAAAAACAATAAGATCAGCATTCTTTATAGCATCAATAACATCACTAGATACATGAGGCACCTCTTTATAAAAAAATCTCTTATACCTATGCTCTACATCAGGAATATTTTTCTCACCACTTACAATCTTTCCATCAACAGTCTCAGCCATCAACGTAAGATAATCCTCAGACAAAGGAAGAACCTTATGCTTTACATCTAAAAAATCACTAAGTACTTTTATACTAGAAGAAAGACTCCCTGTCATATTATACATAGCAGTAAGAATAAGATTACCAATCGGATGTCCATTCAAATCACTATAAGTATTAAATCTATAATTAAACAAATCTTTTATTTCAGAAGAAGAATCAGACAAACTAACAATAGCCTTCCTAATATCACCCATACCAGGCATAGAAAATTCCTCACGAAGTTTACCAGTCGAAGCTCCATCATCAGAGACAGTAATAACCGCTGTAATATCTACAGGAAATAAATTAAGACCACGAAGCAAATAGCTAATTCCCGTTCCTCCACCAAAAACAACAACTTTTTTATTCATAATATCACCAATCCATAATAAAACTCAACTATATTATACACTAAAACAAACAAAAAACAAACAAAAAAAAGAACAGACCTAAGTCTATTCCATTAAATCATCCTCCAAAGCATCCATTGCTTCTTCTTCCATAAGTTGATTCTTAAGTTCATAAGAAACATCCCTGTATTGTTTAGCACCAGTTCCCGCAGGAATAAGTTTACCAATAATAACATTTTCTTTAAGACCTTGTAAAGTATCAACCTTACCCTTAATTGAAGCATCAGTAAGTACCCTTGTTGTTTCTTGGAACGATGCTGCAGATAAGAATGATTCAGTCTCTAAAGCAGCCTTAGTAATACCAAGAAGAATTGGCTTACCAACCGCAGGCTTTTTACCATTAAGAATTGCTTCTTTATTTACATCGGTAAATTCTCTAATTCCAACAACCGAACCAATCAAGAACTTAGTCTCTCCTCCATCAGCAATTCTAATTTTAGAAATCATTCTACTTACAACAACTTCAATATGTTTATCAGAAATATCTACACCTTGAGCACGATATGCTTTTTGGATTTCTTTTAAGATATACTCTTGAGCAGTAATTCTATCAGTAACCGCAAGAAGTTCTCTTGGACTAATATTACCTTCAGTTAACTTATCACCAACTGATACAGTATCTCCCTTTTCAACACGAAGCTTAGCACCATAATTAGTAATATGTTCTCTTTCTTCAAGTTTATTCTTAATAATAATTCTATATTTTCCATGATCTTCATGAATTTCTTTAACCTTACCATCAATCGTAGCAATAGCAGCTTGTCCTTTAGGATTACGAGCTTCGAACAATTCTTCAACACGTGGTAACCCTTGAGTAATATCTTCTCCACCTGCAACACCACCAGTATGGAATGTTCTCATGGTAAGTTGTGTACCAGGTTCACCAATTGATTGAGCAGCCATTATACCAACAGCTTCACCAATTTCAACCAAGTTACCAGTAGCAAGATTTCTACCATAACATTTTTGACAAACACCATTCTTAGTATTACATGTAAGAACATTTCTAATTTCCACTGAAGTAACACCAGAAGCCACAATCTTTTCAGCAAGTTTTTCAGTAATCATTTCATCTTTATCAACAATAACTTCCTTAGTCTCAGGATTAATAACTTTTTTACTAGTATATCTACCAACAATTCTATCATATAATCCTTCAATTACAGTATTATCTTTTTCATTGATAAATGGCATAACTGTAACACCAAAATCAGTACCACAATCATGTTCCTTAACAATTACATCTTGTGAAACATCTACAAGTCTTCTTGTCAAATATCCAGAAGATGCTGTATTAAGCGCAGTATCCGCACTACCTTTACGAGCACTATGGGTTGATAAGAAGAACTCAGATACAGTTAACCCTTCTTTAAATGAAGATATAACTGGTATTTCAATAGTTTTTCCACCTGGTTTAGCCATAAGACCACGCATACCAGAAAGTTGCACGAATTGTGAAATCTTACCACGAGCACCAGACTTCATCATCATAAATATTGGATTTTCTAAAGAAGCATCTGCAATAGCTTGAAGTTCAGCTTGAACTTGATCTTTTGCTTTATACCAAGTATTAATAACACTTTCATATCTTTCATCCTCAGTAATTAAACCTCTTGCATATTGTTTATTAATCTTATCCACCATTTTCTTACCATCTGCAATAATTTGAGGTTTAGAACTACTAGTAGCAACATCATAAACAGAAACAGTTGTACCACTTATAGTTGAATACTTAAATCCTAAATCCTTCAATCTATCAAGCATAATAGAAGTCTCAGTAGTTTTATAAAGCTTAAATATTTGAGCAATTATATCCTTCAAAGTCTTAACAGGGAATGGACTAACTAAAGGCATTTCACTAATAGCCTTCTTAATATCAACACCTTTATCCACAAAATACTTATTTGGAGTAATTGTTTCAATATTTTCCTTAGTGGGTTCATTAATATATGGGAATGTATCAGGTAATATTTCATTAAACTTAATTTTACCAACAGTAGTAATTAAATATTTACCACTTTGTTCTTCAGTAAATAATTTATGTTTAAATGAATCAACTCTAATAGCAATCCTTGTATGAAGAGGTAAATCTCCTCTGTCATATTCCATAAGAGCTTCATTAGCATCCTTAAATACTCTACCTTCATTAACTTCATCCCTCTTTTCCATAGTTAAGTAATAATTACCTAAAACCATGTCTTGAGCAGGAGTAACAACTGGTTCCCCACTTTTTGGATGAAGAATGTTATTTGCACCAAGCATTAACAATCTAGCTTCAGCTTGAGCTTCTTCACTAATTGGTACGTGAACTGCCATTTGGTCTCCATCGAAATCCGCATTAAATGCAGGACATACAAGTGGATGTAGACGAATAGCCTTACCACCAATTAACTTAGGTTCAAACGCTTGAATACCTAATCTATGAAGAGTAGGCGCTCTATTAAGCATAACTGGATGTTCTTTAATCACTTCTTCAACAACATCCCAAACTCTTTCATCTTGATTATCAATAAGCCTTTTAGCAGCCTTAATATTATGAGCAATATCCTTTTCAACCAATCCATTAATTACATGAGGTTTGAAAAGTTCAAGTGCCATTCCCTTAGGAAGACCACATTGATACATTTTTAAACTAGGTCCAACAACAATTACTGAACGTCCTGAATAATCAACACGCTTACCAAGTAAGTTTTGTCTAAATCTACCTTGTTTACCTTTTAACATACTAGAAAGTGACTTAAGAGGACGATTTCCTGCACCAGTAACACTTTTTCCTCTTCTACCATTGTCAAATAAAGCGTCAACTGCTTCTTGAAGCATACGTTTTTCATTTTGAATAATAATAGATGGAGCACCTAAATCAATAAGTCTTTTCAAACGATTATTTCTATTAATAACCCTTCTATATAAATCATTCAAATCAGAAGTAGCAAATCTACCACCATCTAATTGAATCATTGGACGAAGTTCAGGAGGTATAACAGGTATAACATCCAAAATCATCCATTCAGGCTTATTACCAGATGTATAGAAAGCATCTAATATATCAAGTCTCTTTAATAAACTAGTTCTCTTTTGACCTTGAGCAGTTTCAAGTTTCTTACGAATGTCTTCAATTTCCTTACCAAGATCAACTTTCTTTAACAATTCCTTAATAGCCTCAGCACCCATTCCTACTTTGAAACCATCACCATATTTTTCATAATATGCACGATATTCCTTTTCAGATAATGTTTGCTTATTTTCTAAAGGCGCAATACCTTTATCAATAACTACATAAGAAACAAAGTATAGTACTTCTTCCAAGTCTCTTTGACTCATATCAAGCACAGTACCCATACGAGATGGAATACCTTTAAAATACCAAATATGAGATACAGGTGTAGCAAGTTCAATATGCCCCATTCTTTCACGTCTAACTTTAGAACGAGTAACCTCAACACCACATCTATCACAAACGATATTTTTGTACTTTACACGTTTATATTTTCCACATGCACATTCAAAATCCTTAGTAGGACCAAAGATTTTTTCACAAAATAATCCATCTCTTTCAGGTCTTAAAGTACGATAATTAATAGTTTCAGG
>JABLTK010117375.1_pt1 | contig 33792 bp, 24 predicted proteins | sample 7160131 | NCBI WGS metagenome assembly JABLTK01 (sample SAMN14651221, study PRJNA627086) | human gut metagenome | isolation source: feces | host: Homo sapiens
CGGCTATATGCCGACCGGCAAACCTGATGGTTTGCCGCCTTTGCGCGACTGCTGTACAGTAAGCAGAAATTTTCACTTCGTCAGAAGTGTTTCAGAAAATTTCTGCGGTTGCGGCGTTTGTCAGTGGTCTGCTTCATCATTCTCCTGATGAATGGTTCGGTTGCTCCTTCTGCTCTGATGATCCAGCATCTTAAACCTTGCCTTTTCCAAATCCTGTTTTTGCCTTTTGCAAGCGATCAGGCAGAAAACAAAAGCGATCAGGGAAACGATTGCCGCCGCGCTCAGGAACAGCAGCTGCTTATCCGCGAATATGCGCATCGCGCCCGTTTCCTCTGTGGCATTCGGCGCTGAAGCATCCGCATCCTTCGCTTCATTTCCGCCCTTTCCCGCGGCAGTACCGGAATCGGCGCTAAACACAGGCTGCACAGTCGGCTCCGGCGTAGGCGCTGCCGTAGGTTTGGTCGTAGGTGTAGCCGTGGGTTCCGGCGTAGGTGTGGCTGTGGGGGCAGCCGTGGGCGCCGCCGTCGGTGCCGTCGTAGGTGCCGTCGTAGGTGCCGTCGTAGGTGCCGGTGCGATAATATCGTATTCTTTCAGAATGCTTCCCGTGTAATTGTTTATTCCCTTTGCATTTACCTTCACCGTGCCGATCTGCGCTGTATTTCCTCTGAAGATGATCTCATAATCAGCATCCCTGGTAAGTTCGGTTTCTCCGTCTTTAATCGTGATCTCCGGTTTATGCTCATGCCCGTCAAACTCAAAGGATTCCGACCTCAGCGAAAAATCAATATCTTCCGAATTCAGGTTCTTCTGTTTAATCTTAAATTCCGCTTCCGCTGAACAGGTTTCTCTGGTTTCCGTTTCTTCCCACTCAGCCTTTACCGTGTAAGTCCCCGCATCTTTCGGCGCACCATCCAGTTCAGTACCATCTTTATACCACAGAACCTCTTTCGGTGTCGTTATCACATCATCCACCGTATACGTTACATGCTCATTTGCACTTGTCCCATCATACACCCATGATTTTTTAATTTCAATGGATGCCTCAATCTGATCCTCCGTGCGCTTTGTGATTTTGAACGGCTCGCTCAGCAGATATTTACCCTGGTAGTTCCCTTTGCCGATTACCTTTATATGGGTTGTACCGGGATTGACGAAATCCGTCTGCTGATTCTTATACGTATTATCCGTATAGTATTGCACAAGATAATCCGTACCCTCGGCCAATTCTTTTCCGGAATCACGAACAATTACCTTCGGCTTATGTTCGGTTCCATCATAGGGAACCTGCCCTGCATCGAGTTTAATACTTCCCGCAAGGGCGCTGATATCCTTTGCCGTTATGCAAAGCTTCCAATTGATTTTATACCTATAATTCTTTAAAATCCCATTCAGCTCAGCGCAATAGGAAGGATTACTCTTGTAATAACCGCCTGCATTCGTATATTTCGTCTCCTTTAGTTCTTTTCTTAAGTCTTTAAGCGTATTATTGCTATATTCTTCACCTTCTATGTATTCTTCGTTTTTCAGCGTGTTTTCCATTTTTTCAAATTCCGAAACAACCTGCGATTCGATCGAATGAGGCTTTCCATCGTATTCACATTCTCCGAAGAGCGTTTCGGTTTTGGTTGCTTTGTCAATTCTTCCAATGATCTCGCCTTCAATATCCACAGTTACTGCACAATTATTGAAGCCGCCATCAATTTTTTCACGCACATGCTCAACCATCGCGTTCGCATCATAGCTGTATTCACCCGCATCGGTTCCCTTAAGCGGGTCCTCGGCATAGGCATTCCAGCAGTAATCCGCTACACCCTTCAATACCTCATCCTCAACTTCATGCTGTAAATCAGAATTCAGTTCTTCTTCCTCATTCAGGTTCGCAACGAAATTGAATTCAATAGTTTTCTCTTCTCCGGTATACTCCGGAACATCTTTCTGCTCCGCCTTCACGGCTACAGCGATGCTTTTCTTCTCAATCGTATATTCCGCCTTGACGTATTCGCCCTCCGTCTGGCCTTCCCACGAAACCTCATAGTTATCCGACGCAATGCGAAGAGAATCCGTGTATGTTCCCGCATTGCTCTTTGTATCCGGCAAGCCCGCTATTTCATTCGTTCCTTCTTTATTATCCGCTTTTTCTTTATCGTCCGCTTTATGGTATACCGTTCCGGTAAATTGATCATCGCCGATCGTTACAGAAAACGCGCCATTTTGATCGACGGATACATTCTGCCAATCCGCATTCGCATCCGTTCGCACCTGCAGCTGCAAGCCATGTTCTTTTGCATCATATGTAATCGTATTTTCTGCGTTTTCCCAGCGGGCGCGCGCAGACAGCGCTCTCTTTTCGGGAATATCCACATCATATTCGCCCAGCGCATCCGAATCAAGCTTCACGGTCATGTGCAGCTTCTTCGCATCGGTATTTTTCAAATCATATTGGCACGTAAAGCAATACACCTGACGCGCCCGAAGCTGTTCCGCAGGAGCATCTTCCGTGGTTTCAACTTCTTCCGCGGGCTCATCTTCCGCGGACTCACCCTCTATGGAATCACCTTCCGCGAGTTCGCCGTTTGCATCTGCCGGATCGAAATCTTTTAATTCCAATTCAACTACTTCGTTGTTTTCGGTATCATCATCTTCCGCAATCACAATTTTGGGCTGATCATCCATATCAAAATTGGGCGCAATCATCCCCTCAATCGTCAATGCATCGCCTTTGCGTTCAATTATGATTTCCTTTAGTTCCACCTTGGCTGCTTCAACTGTCAGTTCCTTTTCTTCGCTTTCAAAATCCTCATAGATAACCTTTATCTTGATCGTATCGCCCAGATTTGCTTTTCCAGTTGCTTTCAAAAAATAGACTCCACCGTCACCGGGCGTAATATTCAATTCTTCATTCTTTATATTTTTAGATTTGCCTTCATAATCAATCGAAGCATAAATCTCCTTCGGATTGATTATTTCTGCGTTTTCGATTCGCACCGCTGCATATAAATAAGCAGCATCCGAACGCAAAACCGCGCGTTCTTCTTCGATTACAATATTGATTTCCTTAGCAACGCTTTCCGTTGCCGCAGGCATTTCTTTCGGATTATCATCTGCGGTCTCCATCTCTGTCGGCGCAGCCTGCACAGCAGTTTCTTCCGGCTGCAGCGTAGGCTGCGCATCCGGTTCGGATTGATCTTCTTCTCCTCCCGCTTTAATCTTTACAGTAAGCAGACCTTTTTCTTCTGCGAATATATTAATTTTCCCGACCCATTCGTAAGCGGCGCCCATTGCCCCTTCGCATTCCGATGCAAATAAAGCTATGTACACTACTTCATCTAAATCATCTGTTCTTTGTTGCAAATTTTCCGTGAAGTACATTATTTCGTATTTGTTCTCATCATATATAAGCGAAATATCTTCTACTTTTTCTCTGGGAAGTATATTATGCTTGCATTTCTGTGGAAAATCATCCTTCGTGAAACGTGAACGCTGAAGGTAACGCGTTATCTCTTTTCCGCCAGCTTCCTCAGCAAATGCTGCGGAAGTCAGGAGAAACAATACCATACAAAGGATCATGATTCCCGTAAACAAATTGTACTTTTTCATATATCGCACCTCGTCTATCGTATGGCTTGCTTCCGCCTGTACGCATTTTTGATCTGTATGGGGTCGAAGCAGCGACCCCATACAGTCTTTACCGATTATTCCCCTCTGGGAATTTCAAAATGGAATGTCAAACTGGATTCGCCGACGTATACGATATCGCCATTTTTAATCCTGGTCATTTCGTTTGCCGGCAGCTTCTTCGCCTTGCGGCTGCCAATTCGCGTTCCGTTGCTGGACTGCATATCCTGAATATAGACATCCGTTCCATCATAGATCAGCGAAAAATGTCTGCTGGAAACCGCCGCATCATTGATGATGAAATCGCATCCATCGCGGCGGCCGCCGATGATTTCGCCATTCACGCGCAGGAATACATTCCGCGTTTCCGTATCGCCAGATTTGCTCTGCACATCGATCGCCAGATCGATACCGTCCTCATCCTCGCCCAGCCTTTTCGTTCCGCCGTATTCGCCCGCATCCAGATCATTATTATCAGTCAGGCACACGGTTCCGCTGCTTGTGCTCGGCTGCATGGGCGCGCCGCCCACGAAATCGCTGTCAAAATCCGCACCCTGCCCGTAAACACCGGATACCGTACTGCTGTTTACCGTCGCTTCGCACGCATCATCGCGTATCGTAGGATTCACATCATCATTTTCCGAGGTATCATGCGTCAGCACCGAAGGATTCATGCTCATGCCGCTGTCGCCGGATTTGCGCTTCTTTACCACAATCAGCACAACCACCAGCGCGATTACCAGCACAACGCCTGCGATCAGATACCACAGAATGCCATCATCGCGCAGCTTTGCAATGAATCCGGCGTTTTCCGATTTATCGGCATTTGCATCTGCAGTTTCGCCCGGCGCTGCCGTTTTAATCGCGACAACCGCCTTCGGCGGTTCGGGCGTCGGCGCTGCCGTCGGCGCCGGAGAGGGTGTAGGCGTTGCCAGAAGGATGGTTTCGGTATTCGTATTTATGCCGTTTACCTTCACCTTTACATCCAGAGATTTGATGCTTTCCGGATTGTAGCTCAGCTTTGAGCTGCGCGCCGTAAAGCCATACGATCCATCATCCCGCGCCGTGAATTCCACATCATCCCACTTCGTGCCCTGTACATACAGCACCATGGTTTCCGGATCCATTTCCGCCGTGCTGTTGATGGTGCCGCTGATGACCACATCCTGTCCCTCGGCATAGAGGGTTTCCGCTTCCGCCAGATGAATCTCCATCTGGGGCACGGGCGTTGCGGTCGGCTGCGGCAAAACGATGTTGCGCGTGCGCGAATAGATATCGGTATCGATAATCTGCGCGCGGATTTCCGCCTTGGCGTTGCTCGCCATTTCCTCCGTAACGATGATCTCCGCTTCAAATTCATACCGGACGCCGGAGCCATCGCTGCGGAATTCCGCCGGCACATCCTCACCGTTTACAATCAGCGCAAGATCATTTTCGGTAACATCGCCCTGCACATCCACCTGACCGGTAATGCTCAGCGTTCCATTCACCGCAACGATCGGCATCGAATCGGCATTATCAATTTCAATATTGGTAATGGCGCGATTTACCGGGGCCTGCGTCGGCGCTTCCGTCGGCGTTACCAGCGGCTGCTCCGCGGTATTGGTGGCAACGCCATCCGATGTGCGAACGCTTACGTTCAGATAATCATCGGTGATGCCGTGCAATTCCCCGGTCGCGGAAAATTCGTATCCGCTGCTGATCTTCGTGAATTGCGCCGTGGTCCATTCTTCATCGTTTACATACAGATGCAGATCATCGTCGCGAACGCTGCCGCTGAGCACCGTAACATTGCCCTTGATCGTGGCGGTCGCGCCTTCGACATTCGTAATGCTGCGGTTATTCAGCGCCAGCGACATGCTGAGCGGAACCTCGGTCGGCGCCGCCGTGGGCTGAATCAGCTGAATGTATTCATAATTCGATCCCAGTTCATCCGATATCTTCGCCTGTACCTTCAGCTTCGCGGGCTTTCCGGTTACCTCACCGCTTACGCTGAGCACATAGTTATTGCCGTTCTGCGAAATCGATGCGATATTCCAGCGGACGTCGTCCACGTAAATCTTCAGGGAATTCTTATCGATGGTGCCCTGCTTCAGCTGCACGGTGCATCCGAAATTGATTTCCGCATCTCCGGTAAACAGGATTTCGTTTTCATTCAATTCCAGATTCATTTCCGGCGCGGGCGTGGGCGAAGGCGTCGGCGCAGCCGTCGGCACCGGCGTGGGATTCGGCACAACGCCCCAATCGATCGTCGTTTTCAGCAGATTGCTGGAAGCCACATTCTTGTTCTTATCCGTATACTCCACCTTAAACGTGCTTATGGCGGAGCCATTGCGGTTCCTCGCGTTGGTAATGTTCGTTCTGAGCTGAACCGCGGAGCGAATCAGATTTTTGGCCGAAGCGATGCTCTTATCAACATCCGCGCCCGATGTAACAAACTGCGCGCCGCCGGTTGTAGAAGCAAACTCCTTCAGGCTCATTTCATCTACGCCATTGTTATCATTTAAGCCGATGCAATACAGCGGCACCTGCGTTGCAATGACCTCGCTGAATATGCTGTCCTTGGTATACTTCTTCATTTCCTCGGTCGGATCATCTTTTCCGTCCGTGAAAACGATTACGACGCTTCTGCCGCCATATTTGTTTGCCAGTTCAACGCTGTCCAACACGCCCTTGTAAAGCGCAGTCATATTCTGATCTGCGTTGATATTATCAATGGCTTGATTGATTACGGATTTATCCCAGCTGTTTTCGGTGAGGGTATCCACGGTTTCGCCAAACGTAATGATGGACACCGTATCATCCTCGGAAATGCCCTGCACGAATTGCTTCAGCGCCTGCTTCAGCGGGGCGACCATCGTATCCTTTTTCATCGTGAGCGATACATCAACGCAGAAAACATAATGTACGCCCTCGGTTGTATTTACGCTGGCTACGGGGTATTCTTCCCCATCGATGATAACCTTGTAATTTGCAGCGTTGCTATCCTGAATCGCCTTTCCCTGCTTATCGCGGAGATTTACATACATCGTCAATTCTCCGCCGAGCTGCTGAACCTGATTCAGCGTGGCATATCCGGCTCTTTCCGCCAGCGCGCACGTAAACAGCATAGCTGCAATCAGAATCGCCAGCAGGACACACAATGATCGTTTTTGCATCTGCACAATCCTTCTCTCTGTAGTATTGGTGATCACGCGGTATATCGCCGCACAGCCTCGCGCTTATCCCCGAGGCTGTGCGGTAACAGCCGCCATTGGGGTTTCCCATCGCATTCTGCCGCGAACAGCGATGGCATCATACCCGCCGGATGGCGGGTATGATGTTGTTGGGGTGTTGCGTGTTGTTACGCTGCCAGTTCGTAGAACTTCTTATACAGATCGAAGTATTCTTCATGCTTATCAGCAACTCTGACATTGATTTTCTCGATCTTTTCACGTTCATCCCAGCAATAGCGCGTAATCGCATTGTTGTTTACCAGCGTATCCTTGTCAATCTTTGTATCCACCGCTGCATACAGCCATACAAGACCCTTCAGTTCGCCATTTTCATTCATGTATTCGGATACATCAATGCTCTTCAATGCGAACGTGCCGCTGGCTTCAAGCTTCGCCGAATAATGATCGCCATTCAGAAGCTCGCTGACCTCCGGTTTTTCCGTGTAGGGCTTCCAGTAAATCTTCGCATTCTCCGGAATGTAATTGGAATTATAGCAGTCTTCGTTGATGTTATATTCCACATTCACGTCAACCTGCGTTCCGTTCAGCGAAATCGTCATGGTTCCGATTTCGATGGCGTCGTAGGCGAGGATCGGCAGCGTCATGCTTTCCTTGGCAAGATCTTCCAGCTGGATCGGCGTTGCAAAGGCGTGCGCAAATTTTCCGTCAATCTCGCCCGTGATATTGGCGCCCAGAAGCATTGCCTTGTGCTTGCTGGTCTCATCTTCAACATACTTTTCGACGGTAACGGTATTGCCGCACAGGTCTTCTACGGTAAATACCACCTTATCGCCCTTCTGCAGCGGAACATTATCGCCGCTTTTATTCTTGAGCACCACATAGAAGAAGCCGTATTGGTGCAGCAGGATTCTGTTGCTGGGAATGATGGTAGGATCGCTTCCATCGGCATGTTCGATCCGCACCATCAGCTGAGATGCATTTTCCTCCACGAAGCCCCAAATCTTTTTCGTACCTTCTACCAGATCGCTGCTGATCGCCGGTGTCATCGCGTGATCCTTGTACGTGATGTGCGTGGGATCTTCTCCGCCCGCCAGATCATCATAGGAAATGGTCACGGTCTGCGGAACGCCTGCCGGGATGCCGAGTTTTTCCATCGTCGTTGTATACGACCATTGTCCGCCTTCGGGACCATAGGCAGCAGCCATATCAGGATCGATTGTGATCGTTTTTCCACCGATTCTCAGGATCAGCTTTTCACATTTCGTAGTGCCACCGAAGAACTTGATTGCTGTCGCACCAACCTTCTCATCTTCAATAGGCGTCACATTGATGGTGTTCGAAATCTTCGCCGGGCTCTTGACGATGTTTAGCGTATGGGTAACCTCGTGACCAACCTTATCCTTATATTTGATCGTGATCGTCTGACCAGAATGCGGCAGCTGATCGGGAGTTTCCCGCCAATTACCAAGATTGACCTTCAAATTCGGACTTATAGAGCCCTCCGTTGTAACAGTCGCAGTACCATACGTCTTTTCATACGTTATCCCTTTAGCGGCATCGACGGAATCCAGAAGCACAACATCGATGAAATCCTCACGGTTGCCAACAGGCGTAGCGCCGCCTTCTTCCACACCAGTATCAACGCAAAGACCAATCTTCTTATCCTCTACCGTATGATTATACTGATCGATCATCGTAATCGTGATCGGAGCATAATCTTGCGGATTGGTGTTCCTGTATTTGTTTTCACTCTTCTCATCAAACGGTTCCAGCTCTTTCAGCATGTCCTGAATTTCATTAGCAGTAATTGTAATTACGCCTTTATCATCTGCCTGCTTATACAAAGGAGTACCATTTTCTCCGCACTTGATCTCAAACCAGTCCGCATTGGTGATTTCGTCGCCATGATTAGCAGTAATGGTAAGTTGTTCCTCCTTATTCGAGAGAATGTAATTATCTCCGTCTATGAAAGACTTGCCTTCTGGTGCCGAAACTTCAATCGTTACAGGAGTCTGTTCTACCGACGTAGTAAACTCTTTCCGGGGTTCTGCTTCGCCTTCTACAACATATTCAATTTCAAGTTTACTGGGTTTTTCCCCAACCGTCTGCGCCGTATAGGTAATCGTTGCACCGGCAGGAAGATAGGTCTGCCACGTTTTTCCATCTTTCGAGAACGTTGTCAGTTCAAAGTTTACTTTCGTAGCAGACCCGTCAAAATTGTAAACTACAGGCCATTCTGCGGGCACATCAATGGAATAACCATTAAGCTCGGCAGGTTTTGCTACTGATGCAGTCAGTTTAACCATCTCGCCGAAGCCTTTCATTGCTTTTTCGGCAACACAGGCAACATCAACGCTCATCGTAGCGGTATGGCTGTCAATTTTTTCCGGTACAGTCAGACGAATCTTGTTATTGATCTTGTACTCCGCTTCGAGCGTCGAGGCTTTTTCGTTCAGTTCAATATTATCGCTCGAACCCAGTGCAACTACAATTTCATAATCATCGCGCGGTTCTTCGTTAAGCTTGTTGTCTGCCTTTTCTACGAACTTGACGGTCTGTTCCACCACATCCTCAAAGCGATCGAGAGGCGTTCCAGCAACTTCCATTGTCAGCAAGTCGCGAATCTTACCTACAACTTCGTCCGTAACAGTTACGGAATTGCCTTCCGCATCCGCTGCGTCAAATTTCACCGTGAATTCAGGCGTTTCTTCGCCATAATTCTTGGTCTGATGATCAACCGTCAGCGTAACGTTCAGCTTATTGATCACATAGGTAGCATCTATGCTTCCCGTAAAGTTGCCCTGACCGGTGATTACTACCGTGATCGTACCTGCATCAACGAAGTCTTTGTCCTCTGTGATTTCGTCTTCTCCGCGCTTGTAGGTAACGGTATAATCGCCCGGATTCAAAGGATTCCCATCCAGCGTTACATTATCAATAGAAGGCTTCTGTGCCGCTCCATTGTAAGTAACGGAGTCTTCCTTCAAAACGACTGCGGCGTTTTCTTTCGTGAGTTCTTTCGGGTTAATCGTGAAGGTTGCTGTTGCATTTACCTTTTCAAGGTCATCATAGTTATCATTCGCTTTGGGCGTGACAACAACCGTGATCATGCCTACATTGGTGAAGTCTGCGTTCTCATCATCTTCGTTGAATTCATTTTCTCCGCGCTTGTAGCTAACGGTGTAATCATCCGAACCAAGAGTCTTTCCATCCAGCGTTACTTCATCAATAACCGGCTTCTGCGTCGCTCCGTTGTAGGTAACGGATTCTTCTACCAAAGCAACCTCAACTTTCGCGTCCGATTTCTTCGTAATCTTGCAGGATAGCTTTCTGCTTCCGGTGTAATTCGGATTATTCGTTACCGTTACAACAACATCAATCGTTCCCGCGTTCGTAAAGTCATTCGTGATTTCTCCGTCGCGCTGATAGGCAACGCTATACTCACCATCCTTCAATTCGCTGACAGTAGGAACAAGATCAAGTTCGTGATCTTCTCCATCAAATGTAATCTCTGTCTGCTTAAGACTAATCTCGACATCTTCCAGCTTTTTCGGATTGATCGTGTAATCAATAGTAGACAGTCCCTTAGTCGTGTATTTTGTTTCATCACGAGATACTATCTTGATTTCGATTGTACCTGCGTTGATGAAATCATTTTTATCACTAATAAGCTTCTTGTCGCGGTAGAATTCGACTTCGTAGTCCTGATTTTCGACCAAAGTCTTTTCTGCTCCCGTTTTCTCATCATCCGTGATTGTGATCGTCGGTATATGCGAATCACCATTATAGGTCACATCATCCGAAATGGTAATGGTGCACTCCTTGAGGGGCTTCGGTGCGGGCGTTGCAGTCGGTTCCGGCGTAGCTGTAGCCGTGGGCGTCGCGGTCGGTTCCGGCGTAGCTGTAGCCGTGGGCGTTGCAGTAGGCATGGGCGTTGTCGTAGCCGTTACATTCGGATCCGGCGTTGCTGTTGCCGTGGGCGCTACTGTGCTCTGAGCTTTAACTTCTTCTTTTTCTTCCTTTGCTTCATTTGCCTTTTCAGCATTAGAAGCTACTACTGCTTCCTGCTTCTGGGGTTCGCCATTCACGGTGTGAATGTCTTCCGCCATTACAGGCATGCAGGACATCATCAGCAATGCGATTGCCATCACGATGCTGATTTCTTTCTTCAGAAACCTGGGATTCATCATTGTTCCTCCTCTTTCGGCTGTTGGGTTTGCCTTGTTTATTCCATACTTTGGTCTGTTTTTCGACGAATTCGGATCATTTCGTCATATTCGCCTCCAAATTAAACCAAAGTCTGTTTTATTTGCAAGTGCGCATTCGACCATCAAGCATCCCTTAAATACGCAAAATCGACCGACACGCATTTTATCCGGTGTCTGTCGCTTCAATCATTATCTGATTGTCAGTTTGAACGCTGATCACGTTCTCACCTCCAAAGTAGGTATGCTTTCGGGAAGCCATTATCGAATCGCACGGATTTTCATTTTCCGATCAACCCGATTTGCGCTTCCGGCTTTCCCGCCATCCCCCGTTCAGATTGCGAAGGATGGCGGATGCGCGCTGCTGTTCAGATCAGGTCATATAGGTGAAGGATGTGCCGACATCCAGGCTTTCCGCCGCACTCTTCGCTGCATCGCTGGCGCCCCTGTATTCCTCCAGCGCCTTCTTCAGCTTCGTGATGATGTTGGACATCACAGCTTCGGTCTTGGAAATGTTCTTATACAGATTGTCATAGGACGTTTTGAACTTCTCGCTCGCTTCGCCATCCCACGCGCCATCCAGAACCCGCACTTCATTGGAAATCTTCAGATAGGTATTCTCCATCGCTGCCTTGCGCGCTTCGTAATTGCTGATGGCGGCTTCAAGCGCCTCCGAGCTCATAATCAGCTTTATTGCTTCGTTCATACTATACCTCCGATTGATTCTTCATCGTTGTTTCAGACGCCTTCATTTCCTCTTCCCGTTCCAGAAGCGTCTGCAGATTCCGTTCCATTCGATGCAGCTGCGTCTGCAGCTCCATCATCGCCACGCGCATCGTTTCCGTTTCAGATCGAAACGGCAAATCCGCAAGATTTTTATCGGTTCGAACAATCAGCTGATGAATTTCTTCCGCCTTTGCCCGAATCGATTCGCGCTCCGTTTCCGCCGACATCAGCCCTTGAAATATCCGGCAGAGGTCGCATCCGCCTCATTGTATTCCTGCGCCGCCTTCTGCAGCTCCTGCGAATAGGTATCCAGCGTAGCCGTCATTTCATTCCACCAGCCGCGCAGGGTTTCCATATTCTCCACAAAGGTATCGGATGCTTCGCCCGTCCAGCCGCCGCTGAGGGTCTGCGTCGCCTGATACGTCTGATCCGCCTGTTCCCTGAACTGTTCCGTTAAATTGGCAATGTTGCTTGCCGCCTGTTCCAGTGCCGATATCTGGGTTTTAAACTGTGCCATATCATTACCTCCCATGTTACGCCATGTAGTATAAGTCAAATCAATATCGGTACATCGATCTGCATATCCTTCCAGTTCATATACCGATCATCGGAGGACGGATCATCATATGTGGGCGCGCTCCGCAGCGCAATCTGTTCCGCCCGATCCGCAATGCTTTTTTCCGTATCCGCAAACGCAGTATCCGTCTTCTGAATCGCCTGTACGATCGCCGCGATATCCGCATTCAGCTTCTGCAGATCGCCTGCGATTTCCGCAAAGCGATCGTATATCGCGTTCAGCGCTTCATCTTCCCGATCCGGATTTGCGCCTGCAAATGCTGATTCCACATCCGATTTCAGGCGTGCGCAAAGCTGCATCGCATCATCCGCCTTACGCAGATAATTCAATACATCCCCTGCCGCAAGATCGTTCCATTGAATCACCATTTCATTCCTCCGAGTTATAAAGTATCCGCCAGCTGTTTATCCACGCGATCCATCGCATCCGCATACGCGTTCACCTGACGCCGCAGCGCTTCCAGATCGGCGATGATCTGGGTCAGTTTCCGATCCGTACGTTCAAGCGCATCGTTCATCGCCTTGGCGGCTTCCCCGCGAAATTCATCCCGGAAGCCCTCCGCCCTGCGTACATTCGGCTTTACATCCATGCTGAGCTTATCGCTCAACTGATTCAAAGCGTGCGCAACATCCCGCGTTTTTGCTGAATCATAAACAGCCATGCCCATCTATTCCCCCAACAAATCAGCTCATGAATACCGTAGGCGCCGAACCGGCTTCCAGCGCAGCCGCGCGGCCGCCAATCGTATTCTCGGTGGTTTCCATGGTGTCGATCGTCTTGCGCAGACCCTGAACCGCGCTTTCAACCGCGTTTTCAGCCGTCTTGATGTTTGCATAGGTATCCATATACTTCGCTACAAGCGCCAGATAATCCGGGCCCGCATAGCAGCGATCCAGATGTTCCTTCGCGCCCTGAAGCTTCGTAAACGCTTCATCGAGGATCGATCTTGCATTTTCGTATTTCGTAATCGTTGCAAGCATTTCTTCTGTATTGACAAGAATCTTATCCGCCATATTTCAACGCCTCCTTACATTACCCCTGCACGATTGCCTTGACTGCTTTTTCCGTCTGATCGTAGATTTCACTGATCTTCCGGATGACTTCAATCATCTGGCGGACGACCGCGATAATCTTCTGATGCCAGCTGTACGCGTTCTCCTGCGATGCAACAAACGCGTCGCGCGCATCGCCTTCCCACTTGCTCGCCAGATCTTCCGCAGCGTTCTTCGCCGTATCTACCGCTTCATTGTAGGTTTCAACCGCCTGATTGATCTCGTTCGCTGCCTGAATGAGTTCTGCCATCTGCACTAACAAATTCATGTTGTTACCTTCTCCTTCCCTGTACTGCAAGTTCCTGTAAATTTGTTCCTGACAATTCTATTCTACCGTCAATGTCCATGTTTTTCCATACAATGCGACAGATGGTATTGAAAATGGTATAGATTGCACTACAGCAAAATCAGCTGCGAACTATCGCGCAATCCGGCTCCGGCGACCGTTTCCCAGCGGTTTAAAATGCGCCGCTGATCGCGATCGCAAAGGATCAAATCCGCCATATTGAAGCTGATATTCTGCTGCGTCGTTTCCAATGTATAGGCGATATCATCGATCACGTTTCCGATGCAGCCTGTGGTGGGCAGCCGAAAATCGAACCGTTTTGAAATCGAAGGAACGGTGATTTCCACAATTATGGTTTGCATTTATCTCACTCCTTTACAGCACCAGCGCTTTATTGATCTTCTGTCGAATTTCATCCTTATAGCTGCGCGAAATCGGTATCTGCGCCTGATCCCTGATGTTGATCAGCATTTCCGGTATGTTCACGCTGGTGATATAATCCGTATTCACGATGTAGGATCGATGGCAGCGAACAAACGTATCCGGCAGCATTCGGAACAGGTTATCCATCGTTTTGCGCACGACGATCGTCGAATCAACCATATGCAGATTCAGCATTTTGCTTTGCGCTTCGACATACATCAGATTTCGATACGCCACGCGATATGCGCCCTTGCCAGACGATATAAGAAAGTATTCCTGACTTTCGCCCGTCTTCAGGCTTGAAAAATCGTTCAGGACATCATTCAATGTGATGCGCATGCTTTCTTTCTTGATGGGCGACACCAATACGCCTGCCGGGCGTATACAGCGATTCAGCAGCATTTCAATATTGTCCGCCTGTTTCAAGCTCATGATCAGATAATTATCACGGTTCTTCCGCATGACGCACCGCGCCATGCGGACATACATATCCATATCTCCCTGCGAGGAACCATAGGTAGACAGAATCACCAGCGCAATGCTTCTCAGTCCATCCACCACATGCTCAAGATCATGGATGCTGCACGGAATGATCACCGGATGGATCTGCGCATACTGATCTCGGATCAGCGCACAAAGCTGTTCTGACCAGTTCATTCTCAATCTGGGATCGGATTCACAAATGACAACGGGAAGCATATTATCCGTCTCCTTTGGTTATTCGTTTTCCAGCGCCGCAAGCGGTACAATGATCTGTTTTGTGGTTCCATCCACGCCCATAAATCCATACCCCTTGGGCAGCGCCGGGCTCTTCAGCCGCGACGGGAGCGCTGCGCCGATATTGCACACATCGAATTCATTCAGCTTGCCGCCCAGGGCAATCGCGCGTTCCTGTCCAATGCAGCGCCTGATCGGATCGCTCTGGCACGCCGCGCGTTCCTTCGAGGAAATGCCGATGAACAGGGATGTATTGAAGTACGTCGTTTCAACCACTTCGCCCAGCAAGCCCTGTATCCACTGCGCATCCTGCCTGTGTTCCGGCTTCGAAAGCTCGGCATACAGCATTTCCGCGTTATCGATCAGGATGCACCAGTTCGGCGTAAACTGCGCCGCCTGTTTGCGCGCCGCCGCCTTGCCGGAAGCAATCGCCGCTTTGCGCAGATCCTTTCTCGGCACACAGCATTCCTGAATGAATTCTTTCAGGAACGCGACGATTTCTTCGAAGGTCTGATGCAGCGGAATGCCCAGATCATCCGCAAACTGTTTCCAATCGCTCTTACCGATGACGTGCACATTTGCGCCACGATTCTGCATGACGCGCGCCACCAGCTTCAGGAAATTGCTTATGCCGCTCTTGCGCGGTCCATAAACCATCCACGAAGGCGCTTCCGTAATATCGATCGACGCGGCGGTGCCCTGTACCACATCGTATCCGATCGGGATGCAGAAATCCGTCTTCTGCAGATCCTCAAATTCAGGCAGCGCAAACAGCATATCCCACGTAGGTTTCTGCGGAATGCGGCGAATCTGCTGCGGACGGGTTCCCTTCCACGCATCATCAAGGCGTTTTGCGTATTCTACGATCGCCTCGGCGCGGTTCGCATCCAAATCCGCTTTCGCCGCAGGCATCATATGACGGATCGCATATTTTTCAGTGTCGCGCAGGTTATCGAAGGTCTCCGGCGCATCATATGCGCCCCCGCCGACGCCGAATTGAATTTCATATACCTTGCCATTCAGCACGCCGAATCCGCGCCCGGATACCGGCCGCAGCATGGGCATATCCGGCGCTACGCGCGCGTTGATCACCTCGGAATAATCGCTGCGATTGTTCATCTGAAGCGCAATTCCGCCAAAGAAGGCGCGAACCTTCGCCGGAGAGATTTCGTTGACCGCATTCGCGGTTGCGATGAAATGAATGCCGCGACTGCTGCCATCCTGAATCAGCGCCTGCATACGCGCCGAATAGAAATCATCCTCCTTAATGATCGCATTCAGCTGTTCATATCGATCGATCATCACGATGATCGCCGGTACGGGATCCTTGCCCTTTCGGATGCACGCCGCGTTGTATTCCACAAAGCTATCCGTTGCGGCCTCCGCAAAAAGATCAATTCTGCGCTTCATTTCATCCGTGAGCATGTTCAGCATCCTCTTGGTTTCGATGACGTCGCCCTCAAACAGAATATCGCCCACCTGCGGAAACGCGGACAGCACGCCCAGCGTGCGGCTGGTATAGCTTAGAATATGAATGCTTACTCTGGACGGATCATAGATGCTGCACAGCGCATATACCATGCTCTGGATCGCCGTCGTCTTTCCGCCCATGCCGACGAGCATCAGATTATGCTTTTCCGTAAGATTGAATACGTACGGCAGATACCGCTGGTTATCGACGTCATCCGCAATGCCCACCGGAAGAAGAATATCGCCCTGCGGATTCGGATACCGGCTTCCGTTCCACGCGAAATCGCGGAACATTTTGATATCGCGCAAACGAATGTAGGCAGGCATTTCCGGCAGCCACATCGCGCGGGATTCGCCCATGCCATGTTCCTTTGCAACCTCGCACACGCGCTCCAGTACCGCCTGCATCTGCGTCGGCGTATTATTTTCGTCGTTTTCTTCGTTTTTCGCCTTTCGGTGCGCCACCTTGATCACCTGTCCGGTCATGGAAAGCATCTGCGGCCGTTCCTCCTCGCGCGGTTCATCGGGCTTGTATGCAAGACCGGAATAGCTGGTCTGTACCTCATCGAACAATTCATCGTTGCCGATCTGAATAAAGCATCTGCCCATGCCTTTGATGAACGCCGCATCCGGGCGCTTCAGCATTTCCATGGAATCCTGCCGCGTCTGAACGCGCAGACACAGATGGAATCGGGAATTTGCCCAGATTTCATCGCTAACCGAATTCGAAGGCTTCTGCGTAGACAGGATCAAATGCACGCCCAGGGAACGTCCGACGCGCGATGCGCTGACCAGCTTTTTCATGAACTCCGGCTGATCGCTCTTCAATTCCGCAAATTCATCCACAATGATCACCAGATGCGGCAGACTGTTTTCATCCATTTCGCCGTACTGGCGGGCGTAATCATTGATATTATTGACCTTCGCCGCTTTGAAGATATGCTCTCTGCGCTTGATTTCGCCCTCGAGCGACGCCAGCGCACGTTCGATAACACGTTCGCCCTGCAGGTTATCGATAACGCCCACGACGTGCGGCAGATCGCGGAAGGAATCCGCCATGCCGCCGCCCTTGTAGTCAATCAGGATAAACTGAATCTGGCGCGGGCTGTAATTCAAAGCCAGCGACAGGATGTACGTTTCCAGCATGACGGATTTACCCGAACCTGTCGTACCGGCAATCAGGCCGTGCGGGCCATGATATTTATCCGAAATATCCAATATGAAGGGCTGCGAACCCGCGCGGTATCCGATTACGGATTTCAAGCCTTCATAGGTGTGATTTTCTTTCCACATGCGCCACACTTCCAGATTTTCCGTGCGGCGGACATTATAAATATCCAGGAACGACACCAGCGTAGGAATCGGCGCGCTCTCCGCCATATCGCGAACGCGCAGAGGCGCCATACTGCGCGCAAAGCTGTACATGAGCCCATGATCCGGATATTCGAAATTGATTTCCCTGGATATGCCTTCGCTGAAATGGATATGCCCATTGTAGCCGGAGGCGCCATCCACCATGTTGAAAACCAGGCTGCATTCCTTCGGAAGCTGCGTAATCGTATTTCCCATGACGATCAGCGTCATGCCATAATGCTGGGTCAGCAATCTGCGCATCGCCGGTTCCGATTCCAATATGCGCGAATCGGTGCAGATCACCACATAATGCGGCAAATACGATTCGTTGTTTGTCTCATCATCCTTATCTTTCTTTTCGTTATCATCCGAGCCCTTGCGTATCGTTACCACTTCATCCAGGTGGGCGACAATATCATGAATCGCATCCGCATTGCTGCCCACCATGCGCAAATCGCGATCCTCGTTGGAAAAGACATGCGGCAGCCAGCGCGTCCATGCCCATTGGGTGGCATTGCCTTCATCGGTCAAAACCGCAATTTTCACATCATGATAGCTATGCATTGCCGCAATCTGGACGACAATTCCCTGCGCGAACAGCGCCGCCTGCGTGCTTCCGAGTATGCCGATTACGTTTTCGGTGCGCAGCGAAACAGAAACAGGCGCATCCTTCACCGTTCCATAGGTATTCTTCAAGCGTTCCGGCTCGTTTCTGAGCGGGTCATCAATCAAAGACAGCTTTTCTTTCGGATATGAAATTGTACAGGGCATTTCAACCTCGCCAACGCCGACGCGAATATCCAGAAAATCCGGATGATTCGGCATTCGATTCCATAAATCATGGCTCTTTTGATCGATCATGTTGGCGCAAAGCGCAACGCTGGGATGCGTATTCGTAAGCCGCTGCGCTTCTTCATAATTCATCTTTTGAAGCTGAGATTCCATTTCCGCAATGTATTTTCGGTATAAGCCGGTTCTCTTTTCTTCATAATCCTTTGCCGAATGATCCCGGTATTTGCGGTTGATCAGCGCCCACATCACCGCAAGCATAGACGACATGCCAATCATTACAATGCCACTGCTCAGCGTAAACTGACCCGTTCCGATGATGGTTCCCATTGCCATCGGCAAAACCATCGTCATAGACGGCCCCAATTGAAGCAGTATCGGCACCTGATTATCCGTCTGCTTGGCGATCGGAAATTCCAATTCCACATCCTCCGCCGTGCTGGGCTTCAGCATTCTGGGCGATCTGAAGTATTCCACAAATGCATCCGGCACTTCCGAATCATCCAGCATTTCGGTTTTTCTGCTCGTATCCTTCTTCCAGATTGCCAGATTTGAAATATAGGTTCCCTTCGGCTGGTTCACCGCAATAAAGCTTCCCAGGTACATGATTTTCAATCCGGAGGGAAACTCAATTTTATCGCCATAATTCAATCTGATCGATTGCTTGATGATTTTTCGCCCGTTGATATAGGAGCCGTTCGAGGATTGATCTATGTATTTTGCATAGCCGTCCTGCGTCATGCCCAGATAGCCATGGATGGAGGACATGAAGGAATTGCTGCTTTTAATGTCGCATTGATCGGCTCTGCCGATGCTGATTTTGCGATTCGGCAAAGCGTACTTCTGGAAATTCAGCTCTGAAACCGCGCACTTTCGGATAATCACCGTGAATTCACAATTATTCTTTGAATTTACGATGTGAAACTGTTTTGTGGTGTCAATTTCCCATTCTTTTCGCTTGCCATCGCGCCACGTCAGCGGCGCGCGCGGACGAATATACGCCTTTCCTTCGAGCGCACGCACCTCAATGTATACATCCTCATCCCAGCCGGATTCATCTCTGCCCAGCACAATCTGGCTGATCCAGCTTTCACGATCGGGAAAAACAACCTCCTTATAGTAATCGCCAACAACCAGCCATGCACTGTACATCTATTCTTCCTCCAATTCCGCTGTTTCTACCGGCTTATTTATCATTTCTGTAGTGTGCGTATTCAACCGTAAACATTCGATCGTCAATCATCAATCGATCGCCCTGCGTCAGGCGATAGCGCTTTCCAACAATCATTCTTGCATCATTTAAATATGTACCGTTCAGCGATCCCAAATCTTCCGCATAGCATACATTTTCATCCTTGTTGTAAACGATCTCCAAATGATGCCTGCCGATGCTTTTACCTTCAATTTTGAAATCGTTATCCCATGATCTGCCGATGCAATATCGATCCTTATTGACCATAATTCGCCGGGCGTAAAAATCATTATCGCTGGATAAAACCATTCTGACTTCGCTGAGCGGCGTTTCAGCGGATGATTTTTCGATAGCTTCCGCGGATTCCGCCTCCACCGTAAACCATTCGATGAAAAAATCCCTGTTTTTTTCCCGGATCAGCAGCAACACCAAAAGTATCAGTATAACCGCCACAAACAACAACAGAATATTGATTGCTGCAAGCAAAACCAGCAGAAAAACAACCGGTATCAAAACGATCATTGATAACGCAATATTTTTCAGATTTGCTTTTCTGCGTACACCGTTATTCATGCGCAAATGCCCCTCTTTTGAATTTGAATTGTATTGCCTTGCCCTGTTAATTTTTGATATGAATTACGATTCGATGCTTTCCGACCATTAAAGTATCGCCATCGTGGAGTATCTGGCTGCTGTGCGCGCATTTCTTATTGTTGACCATCGTTCCATACATGGAAAAATCGCGAAGCATAACATCCCCATTTTCATGATAGATTTCGCAATGCTTTCTGGAGATATATTTATCCCCGACGTCCAACGGAAAATTGCCCGTTGCGCGGCCGATTCGAATGTATTCATACGGATTGCTTCGATATACCGATCTGTTTCCGTTGTATTCAATCTCAAATTCAAGCGTACCCTTTTTGCTTTCAACCGGCTTTTTCGGGGCGCACAGCTTGATGACCAGCCATACGATCAAACCAAGCAAAACTGCGCCGATTCCCCAGATTGCATAATTGGGGATTTTTATGCCAAACGCATCTCCATTTCTGCCCATGTAAAAGAAAAAATTCTGAGGGAATTTTAAGCGAATGGAATCATCAGCGGGAACCGCCGCATTGGAATACACAATATTCTGTAAGGCAGCCGTTACAATCAGATCGTCCTGATTGAATTCGACATTATTGCATTTCGCAAACAGCGCCAGCGCATCACAAACATTTTTATCCAAAGCTCCCGCTGCGTTCAATTCAATACCGCATTTTCCGTATCCCAATGCAATCAGGCGTTCGCGCAAACGATTTACTGCATCGCTTTCGGCATTGAAAGGCAGATCTCTGCAAAAATATACATCGCCGTTCGGCGTATGCAGCGTATCGTATCTTCCATCCTCACCCATGACGCGCCACCACACATCAAACGTTACGCCGTTGCCGTAATATTCTAATCCTTCATTCATGCTGCAAACCGTCTTTACAGCTGATAAGGTCATTACATCCAGCGTCGCATCCTGTATCGTATTCGTTTGTATATTGTTATTCCCGTAAAAACCATACTCGTAAAGCTTCCACTTAAAGCTGACCAAGTCAGAAATCTGCTGATTGCTCATCTGATTGGGGTCTGTTTCTGTCGTAAAAACAAATTTCTGTTCTTCTGCAATGCAGTTCATGCAGAACAATACAAGCAGCAGGAAAATACCGATGATTGCGATTCTCTTTTTCATACTTTCTCTCCTCACTTTTATGGCTTATAAATCAGACGATTATAACCATGTTGTGTTATAATGTAGACAATAATAACCACATTATGTTATAATAATAAATAGACATACTTGTGATAAATTTCGACTGCATGTCATACAAACGTATCCGGATGGTTGAATTTGTCAAAGTATATAATTGAAAATAAGAGAAAATAAGAAATTCAAAGTGCCCCGAAAATGGATACAAAATCCTACATTTATTACCATATTAGCAGTAATTTAATCACGCTGCAGTTTTGCGTTATCAATTTTGGCAACGTGCAGCGCTCCGGCTTATCCCGTCCTGGCCGCCGCGCTTCATCATTCAATATACCTGCGAAAATCATTGCGCTTCGTCCTCCGTCAGCGATTCCCTTGCCCATTTCAGAAAAGTCGCATGCGTTACCTTTAATTCCTTTGCCGCGCTCCTGGCGGACATTCTTCCCTCTCTCCACGCATCCAGACAGGTATCATAGTTTCTGGGCTTTTTCTTGGGTTTTACACCAAATCTTACGCCTCTGGCCTTGGCGGCGGCAATTCCTTCCGCCTGCCGCTGCTTAATAAAATCGCGTTCGGTTTGCGCAACATAGGACAGCAGCTGTAAAACGATATCTGAAATCAGGGTTCCGATCAAATCCCGTCCCTTTCGCGTATCGAGCAGGGGCATATCCAATACGACGATATTCACCTTTTTTTCCTTGGTCAGATACTGCCATTGTTTCAAAATATCTTCGTATTTTCTACCCAAGCGATCGATGCTCTTGACGACAATCACATCGTTTTCCTTGATAATCTGCATAAGCGCCAGATAATTGGGTCTACAGAAATCTTTGCCCGATACCTTGTCAATAAATAAGTTTTGAGATTCTACGCCATACTTTGTCAAAGCGATAATCTGCCTGACCTCGTTTTGCTCCTTGGTGGATACACGGGCATATCCATAAAGATTCGATGTTCCGCATGACCCTTTTTCTTTATTTGCTTTCATTCAAGTACCTCCTGTTCAAATCCATGATCGTTCGGTTTATTGAGAAAGCTTATTTTCCCTTATTTTTGATTCAGTTTTCAAGGAGAATTGGATTTACTTTTCGTTTTAGGCGCCTTTTTTGAAGCAGTTCGACATATTATGGCAGTTTCGCTATAACGTAAATGCATACCGCTTTTTGCGATAAAGAAACCCGAAATTCAAAGCAACCTTCAATTCATAATAAACAAATAACTATTTGTGTTATATCGGTTAACGGTTAAAATGTTGTGCTCTGTATGTGTCCTTAAGCGATTTTAACATTGTATCAATCATTTCACATTCGTTTTGTTGATTCAGCGTGAATGTGATCAAAATTTGTTTCTCAAGTACAAAAATATAGGGTAGCTTGCCGGTTTATGAATTCCGGAAGCTGCCCTATATTCTGTTCAGCACTATGCGCGAACCTGACCGCGGAATGCTTCACGGTCAGGTTCGCGATTTGTTCTATTGATAAATGGTTCAGTTCTGCGCAGCCTTCGCGTCGTATTCCTCCCACATCTGGCGATACTGGCTGACGTAGGCGTTGTATTCCTCCTCGGTTCGGGCGAACGCGAGCTGGTCGGACGCGGGATCGGTGGCGCAGTAATACATATAGCCCTGATTGATATAATCCATATCGGGCGCCATCGCCGCGCGCAGTGCCGCTTCGGAAGGATTGCAGATCGGCCCCGCGGGCAGTCCCTGCACGACGTAGGTGTTGTACAGATTCTGATCCGCCATTTCTTCCGCCGTAAGCACAAATTTCGATACGCCGGACAGGTAGGTCGCGGTGGGATCGCTTTCCAGCTTCCAGCCGAGCCGCAGCCGGTTGTGCAGCACGGCGGATACCTTGGCGAAATCCTCCGTTCTGCCCGCTTCGCGTTCGATGATGGAAGCGAGCGTAATGATCTGATCCATGCTCAGGCCGCTGTTGTAGGCTTCCACCGCCGTATAGGTGCCATCCTCGTTCATGGTATACTGCGTATTATCGCCGTAATACACGCGATCGATCACGGCGTTGTTCTGCTGCAGCAGGCGCACGATGATGCTCTCTGCCGAGGCATTTCTGAACACGCGGTAGGTATCCGGCGCAAGATAGCCCTCCAGCACATATTTGCGTCCGCCCAGTCTGCCCGTATCCTGCGCGTTCTTCAGCGCATAGGATTCGGCGATGAAGCGATCGGTGTTGGTGCACAGCCGCAGGAATTCATCCGTCGATTTGATCGCACCTTCGCGGTAGAGGTATTCGGCGATATCCTCGCACGTCCAGCCCGGCAGAATGGTAATCGTGCGTTCATTGGTCTGGCTGCCGCTGGTCAGCTCGGCGACGATTTCCGCCGTCGTCATGGACGGCGATAATTCGTATGTGCCGTAGCTGAGCTTATCGGTAAGCCCCTGAAACTGCACCATGTATTTGAAAACTGATTTATTGTGAATCAGCTGCTGCTTCGTCAGGTTTTCGCCAATTTTGCTGGCGGACTGACCCGATTCAACTTCAAAGGTCACATAATGCGTATCTTCGGGATTCACGGGCCCCAGAAGGTTTTCATAGACCTTATCATAGCCGGTTTTCACAAGGCCGATTACAATCAGCAAGCTGCACAGGAAAATCAGTATCGGGCGCAGAATTTTCCACAGCCACGCATACCAATACAGACCGTATTCACGATCCTCATGCAGCGTTTTGACGTTATAACGCTCGGTTCGAACCTGCTCCGCCGGTTTCCTGGGCGCGTTTTTCTTCCCTTTTGTCATTTGCAGCCTCCGTCAGCCCTGCGCCAGCATATCCAGATCTACGCCGGCGACGTCCGCCAGAATTTTGAAAATATCCGACAGCATGCGCTGGAAACGGAATTCCGCCATCAGATACGCGCCCGCATCGGGGTTGAACTGAAGCAGCGTTCCGATTTGCTGCATGCGCTGCATATCCTCCTGCGGCGGCGTTTCGCCGCCCGCCAGCTTGGCCTGCATTTTGAATTGCAGCTTTTTGTATTCGTCCAGCAGCGCCTTGTTGGTGGAATCATCGTAAGCCGCCTGCTTCAGACGAACGTATTCCTTGTATTCATCGCTCTCGCGCAGCGCCTTCGCCAGCGCATGTGCCTGATCATATGGATTCATGATTTTCTCCCGTCAGATTTCTACGATGATCGGCAGGATCATCGGATTTCGCTTAATGGTATCATAGATGTAGCGCTGCACGGATTCGCGCACATCGTTCTTCAGGTGGCTCCATTCGGATGAATCGATCGGGCCAAAGGCTTCGATCGCGCGAATCGCCGCCTGCCGCGCGCCGTCCACCAGTTCATCCGCTTCGCGCATGTAGACGAAGCCGCGGCTGATGATATCCGGTCCGGAAACCACGCTGCCCAGATCGTGATCCACGCCCATAACGACGATCAAAAGTCCATCCTCCGCCAGATGCTTGCGGTCGCGCAATACCACCGCGCCGACATCGCCCACGCCGAGCCCATCGATCAATACCGATCCGTTCGGCACGATGCCGGTTACATCCAGCGAATCGCGATCGAGTTCAATCACATCGCCGATTTCCGCGATCAGCACGTTGTCATCGGGCATGCCCAGCTTTTTGGCAAGCTCCGCGTGGTGGTGCAGCATCCGATATTCGCCGTGCACGGGGATGAAATATTTCGGCTTCACCAGCGAATGGATCAGCTTTAATTCCTCCTGCCGCGCGTGGCCGGAAACATGCACCTCCGCCAGCGATTCATAGATTACGTTGCAGCCGATTCTGAACAGCTGATTGATCACGCGGGAGATGGATTTTTCATTGCCCGGAATCGGAGATGCGGACAGGATAACCATATCGCTTTCGCGCAGTTCCAGCTTGCGATGTTCGGCAAACGCCATGCGCGAAAGGCCGCTCATCGGTTCGCCCTGGCTGCCCGTGGTAACCACGGTGATCTTCGAATCGGGATACCGATCCAGATCGTCCACCGTGATCAGATTGCCATCCGGGATTTTCAGATAGCCCAGCTGCATCGCCACGCGGGCAACGTTGACCATGCTGCGCCCGACGAGGCAGACCTTTCTGCCGTAGCGCATGGAAGAATCCACGACGGACTGAATGCGGTGTACGTTGCTGGCGAACATCGCGATGATGATTCGGCCGGTCGCCTTTTCAAACAGCGCGTTGAAGGTTTCGCCCACCTTCTTTTCGGACATCGTATAACCGGGGCGTTCTACATTCGTGGAATCCGCCAGCAGCGCCAGCACGCCGCGATTGCCGATTTCCGCGATGCGCCCCAGATTGATCGGTTCGCCGTCCAGCGGCGTAAAATCCACCTTAAAATCGCCGGTATGGAAAACCGTGCCCACCGGCGTGGTGATCGCCAGCGCGCACGCGCCCGCGATGGAATGATTCACCTTGATGAATTCCACCGTAAACGCGCCCACCTGCACCACATCGCCCGGCTCCACCACATTCAGCGGCGCGACGCCGGTCAGCCGGTGTTCCTTCAATTTATGTTCGCACAGCGCCAGCGTAAGCCGCGTGCCGTACAGCGGCGCGGGCGCCTTGCGCATCACATACGGCACCGCGCCAATGTGATCTTCATGCCCGTGCGTAATGAAATAGCCGCGCAGGCGATTCTGATTCTTTTCAAGGTAGGTGGTATCCGGAATGACCAGATCGACGCCGGGCATATCCTCGCTCGCGAATATGGAGCCGATATCCACCACGATGATATCATCCATGTATTCAAAAACGGTAATATTCTTACCGACCTCGCCCAATCCGCCCAGCGGAATGATGCGAAGCCTTGGAGATTTATCCTTCTTTGCCACGATAGTCCTCCTTTATAATGTAGTATGTACGATAAATAGTTTTGATTTTATACGATCGCCGGACAAACGCACATCCGACGATAAATTCATTCATTGATGCTATTATACCACGGGTTGCAGCGTTTTTTCTGCATCCGTAAACATTTAACGTCCGTAATACGCCTTCAGCTTTGACGAAGCTTGCGGTCATCCTGTTCCAACAGGCGGTTCAGAATCTGAATCAGGGTATACTTCGCCCCGCGTCCCGCCGCCGCGCCCACGCACCCGGGGCAGCCGTCCACGCATTTGCAGCCCATTACCAGATCGCGCGCACGCAAAAGCAGTTCATTATTCATTTCATACACGCGATCGGAAAGGCCTACGCCGCCCGGCAGCGAATCATAGAGATACACAGTGGGCTTTTTGGTATATACGTCCTTCACATGATACACCACGTTGATATCCTGCGGCGCGCACATCAGATACAGCGGCGCGATATGGCGAATCGTGTGCGCAAGCCCCACCATGGCGTTCTTCAGCGGTTCGCGTTCAAATTCATTTTCCAGCTCGTCCGGCAGCGTCCACCAGCACGCGGTGGTCTGCATTTCCAATTCCGGCAGGGTAACCGGCCCCCAGCCGAGATTTTCATGCGTATCGAACCGGATTTTTTTAAACACCGTAACGATGGAACTGACCAGCACTTCGCCGCGCGCGCGGGTGATCGCGCCGGTCGTATCCGAATCAAATTCATCCAGCACCTTCAGGCTGGTGGTGAGATCCGAATCGGTGTAATAGCCCACGTTGACCTCGCGGACATACGCCTTTTTCGCATCGAAATCCAGGTTTTCTACCTGATACTGCCGCCCTTCATGCATATAAATGGCGTACTGATGCAGCAGCATCGGAACGGTATAGCGATCCATTTCGCCGATGACCTTATGCTTCTTCGGATCGGAAATATCCACGATCACAAAATTCTGATCGCTTGCGGAGCGCAGATTCACGCCCGCCTGCGGGAATTCCTCCGCCATCCAGTAATACTTGCCGCCCACCCTGCGCAGAATCGATTGATCCTCCAGATAGGAAAGCAATTCGCTCGTATCGGAAAGGCCGTCGAACAGTTCGCCCTCCGCAAAGGGCAATTCATAGGCGGCGCATTTGATATGGTTCAGCAGGATGTACAGATTGTCCGGATTGATCAGCGCGCATTCCGGCGATTGCTGGAAGAAGTATTCGGGATGCTGAATGATGTACTGATCCAGCGGGCCGGAGCTTGCCACCACGATCAGCAGTGAAACACTGCCCCTGCGCCCCGCGCGCCCAGCCTGCTGCCAGGTGCTGGCGATCGTTCCGGGATAGCCGCACAGCACGCACGCGTCCAACTGGCCGATATCGATGCCCAGTTCCAGCGCGTTCGTGGAAATCACGCTCGTCACGCGTCCGGCGCGCAGTTCGCGTTCAATTTCGCGCCGCTGCGTGGGCAGATAGCCGCCGCGATAGCCGCGCACCTGTCCCGCGTTACCCAGCGGATCGCGCACCATATCCTTCAGATAGCGCACCAGCACTTCCACCGTAAGGCGCGAACGCGCGAATACGATGTGCTGAATGCCGCATTTCAGAAGCGAGGAAGCGATGCGCCGCGTTTCCGGTATGGAGCCCGCGCGGATGCCCAGCTGCGCATTCACCACCGGCGGATTGTAAAAGATCACGTTGCGCTCCCCCGCGGGCGCGCCGTTATCATCGATCAGTTCTACCGGCTTTCCGATCATCTGCTGCGCCAGTTCCGCGGGATTGCGAATGGTTGCGCTGCAGCAGATAAACGTGGGGTTCGATCCGTAGAAGGCACATATGCGCTTGAGTCTGCGGATCACATTCGCCAGATTCGATCCGAACACGCCGCGATAAGCGTGGATTTCATCGATCACCACATATTTCAGATTTTCAAACAGCTTGATCCACTTCGTGTGGTGCGGCAGTATCCCCTGATGCAGCATATCGGGGTTCGTGACCACCACATGCCCCGCCTGCCGGATCGCATTGCGCGCCGGCGCGGGCGTATCGCCGTCATAGGTATACGCCTTGATGGGGCAATCTATGCTCTGGATCATTTCGTACAGTTCCGAAGCCTGATCGCTGGACAACGCCTTGGTCGGGAACAGATACAGCGCGCGCGCGGATTCATCCTTCAGAATCGCATCCAGCACGGGCACATTGTAGCACAGGGTTTTGCCCGAAGCGGTAGGCGTGACCACCACGATATCCCGCCCCGCCATCGCCGCCGCAATCGCCTTCGCCTGATGGATGTACGGGCGATCGATTCCCTTCGCATGGAGCGCACGAAGCACGCCGGAATCGATGGATTCCGGAAATTCGCCGTATTTTGCCTCCCGCGCGGGCAGAACCTGCCAATTGGTCACATTCCGCATGAATTCGGGATTGTTTTTCAAATATGCGATGTACTCCGCTACGGTCATAATGGTTGTTATCCTTTTTGTAGTTTGTGCGGCAGGTTGGAGCTGAATTTCGCAGGAAACGTTATCTCTCCTTCCGTCAGCGGCAAATGCCGCTGACACCTTCCTCATCAGAGGAAGGCAAGAGTTACGAGCTTCGGTTCCTGGCTCCCTCTGATGAGGGAGCTGTCAGCGATAGCTGACTGAGGGAGAGAAACCCATTTCACAGAACCCGCAATAATTTGACGGTGAATCCGCGATCGCCTACATCACGATTTCCATTTCGGTGTTTTCTACCGCTTCCTTCACCAGCGCTTCGATATCCAGTTCGGATTCCGCCTTGGGCATGGTATCCAGTTTCGGGCGCGTTACGGGATGACGCGGCGTAAACACGGTGCAGCAATCCTCATAGGGCAGAATCGAAGTATCGTAGGTTCCGATCTTCTGGGCGATTTCCATAATTTCGGTCTTATCCAGACCGATCAACGGGCGGAACACGGGCATATCCACCACTGCATCCGTACAGCCGATGGCTTCCATCGTCTGCGAAGCCACCTGACCCAGACTTTCGCCGGTGATCAGCGCCTGCGCCTTATACTGCTTCGCGATTTCCTGCGCGATGCGCATCATGAAGCGGCGCGTAATCAGCGTGCCCAGTCCTTCGGGGCATTTTTCGTGGATTTCCAGCTGGCACCTGGTAAACGGCACCAGATATACGCAGATGCCGCCGCAATACTCGCTCAGCTCCTTCGCCAGCTGCATCACCTTATCCTTCGCCAGCGGGCCGGTGTACGGCGGGCTCTGGAAATGGATGGCGCAGCAGCGCACACCGCGCTTCATCAGCTGATAGCCCGCGACGGGCGAATCGATGCCGCCGGAGAGCAGCAGCGCGGCTTTTCCGCCGGTGCCCATCGGCAGACCGCCCACCGCCATGATTTCTTCGCAGCAGATGTAGCACATATCGCGGATTTCCACGTGCAGCTTATGCTGGGGATGATGGATATCCACGGTGAGATTCGGATTCGCATCCAGAATCCTGCCGCCGATTTCCGCGCCCAGTTCCAGCGAATTCATCGGAAACTTTTTATCGCTGCGCTTGCCGAACACCTTGAACGTACCGGAAAACGGGCGCATCATTTCGATGCACTGTTCGCCAATCTGATCCAGATCCTTTTCCACTTCCACGGCGGGACTGGCGGAATACACGCCGAACACCTTGCGAACGCGGCGCGCGCAATCATCCATATCCTCGCAATCAGCGACATAGATGCGCGAATCGGACATCCACACATGGCCGCCGATGGGCTTGACCGCCTTTTTCACATTGTCGGTCAGGATTTTCAGAAAATGCGGGCGGTTCGCGCCCTTCAGGAACACTTCGCCGTAGCGAACCAGCAATACTCTGCGCATGTGTTTATCTCCTCGCGTATTTTTTCAACTGTTCATAGATCGTGCCCGCCTTCTGCGCGGCGTAAGCGATTTCTTCCCGCGTGGTGTGCGGGCTCAGGCTGAACCGGAGCGCCCATTCCGCCGTGGCGGGCGCGATGCCCATTTCGGTAAGCACCGCGCTGACCTTCAGCTTCTTTGAAGAACATGCGGAACCGGTGGATACGTAAATCTGCTCCGCTTCCAGCGCGTGCAGCATAACCTCGCCCCGCACGCCCGGAAAGCCCAGATTGATGATATGCGGCGCCGCCGATTCGGGATCGGGGCCGTTCACGATCAATTCAGGCACCGCCGCGCGGAACTGCGCAAGCAGATACAGCTTATTCTGCATGAGCCGATCCGCCATATCGGGCTCCAGATCGATCATCGCCTGCACCGCCGCCATCAGCCCCGCGATGCCGGGCGTATTTTCCGTACCGGAGCGCAGCCCGTTTTCCTGCCCGCCGCCGATCTGCCGCGGCGCGAATCGAATATTTTTGCGGAAAACCAGCGCGCCGATTCCCTTCGGCCCATGAATCTTATGGCCGGACAGCGTATACATGTCCGCGTATTTCAAATCCGCCGGAACGCGCATAAAGCCCTGCACGCCGTCGACATGCACGATCGCGCGCCCGTTCACAGTCTGATACAATTTTTTCATATCCAGAAGCGCGCCGGTTTCATTGTTCACCTGCATACAGCTCACCAGCGAAGCGCCGTCCTGCAGCGCCCGTTCCAGCGCCGCATAATCCAGCTCGCCCGCACGATTTACGCCGATTACGCGTACATCGTGCCCCTGCGCTGCGAGATAAGCAAAGCTTTCGCGCACGGACGGATGCTCCACCGCGCTGACCGCCAGCACCTGTTTTCCGCGCATCCGCGCCACCGTACCGAGAATCGCCAGATTGTTGCTCTCCGTGCCGCCGGAGGTAAACACCAGATTGTGATCGCCCGCGTGCAGCGTTTTCAGAATCAGTTCGCGGCACGCGCGCACGTGCTGAAATTCCCGAACGGACGGCGCGTATACCGAGGACGGATTATAAAAGCCTTCCCGCATACAGGCGGTCATCGCATCGATCGCCGCATCGCAGGGTCGGGTTGTGGCGCTGTTGTCCAGATATGCTTCCATAATAATGTGGTCTTCCCCCCATCAGTGAAAGATTCGTACAAATCCTCATTATCAATTATAGCACAGATTTATGATTTGTCGATACGTCGCAAATATGAATTTACCACGAACATTTCGTCATTTTGCAGGATTTCGACGGAGAATTCGCGAATATTGGATAGATACCAAAGGAGGGCTAAAAGCTTGAAATGTCCCTATTGTGGAAATGAATGCGCGGATCAGGCGAAATACTGCGATTTATGTAAGCAGCCGCTGCCGGTTGGCGGAAACACCGCCCGCGCAGGCAAAAAGAAAACAAATCGCGCCATGGTCATACTGGGCTGGGTGCTGTGCGCCGCCGTGCTGCTGATCGGCATCTATAAGGTAGCGACATGGGTAGAGGATTACAAAATTACCCGCCTGTACACGCGCGGCGAATATACGCCCACGATATCCTCCTATCATGAGGACGATGGGCGGCTGGGTCATGCCGTGGTTTTCTACGGCAAAGACGGCGATATGGTGTTCCTGCCGGAGCTGAATCGATCCGTTTCGATCTGCGGCGGCGTGGCGCGCATGGAAATCGCCGACAGCGAATGGTTCGGCACGGACGTATCCGAATATGAATACGCCGATATCACATTCGCGCCGATCCTGGTGCGCGAAAACGGCGCGCGCATTCAGCTGCCGGAGGTAAATTACACCGTGGACGCGCCGGAAGCGCCCATCGAGGTAACGAGCCCCAGCAAGGATCGCCCGAACGTAGTCACATCGGCGTATCCGCTGGAATTGAAGGTGGTTCCGAACAGTGAAGTATTCATCAACGGCGAAGATTTAACCCCGCAGGTGGATCGCGGCGGCAATCTGAGCGTAAAGGTAAGCGTGCGCCCCATCGGCGATAACACCTATACGGTGATCGTGCGCACGCCCCATCACAAGGAAACCCGAAAGGATATCGTGATCTACCGTCAGGCGTACGATATTGAAATCGAGCTGGACAACGCCGTTTCGGAGAAGAGTTCTTCCGATACGATGGTGATCAGCGGCACCTGCGAACCGGGCGCGATGATCGAGGTGGACAGCGATTATCTGGAAAACAGTCTGGAAGTGGATATGACCACGGGCAAATTCTCGTTCATCGTGGAATTCAAATCGCTCGGCAACAACACCGTCCGCTTCCGCGCCACGAAGGAAGGCCGCGAGGACGCGGTGATCAGCTTCTCCGTCTATTACATTCCCTCGCTTCCGCAGTATTCCGCGAAGGCATGGAAGATGGATTACGATCAGCTGCGCCTGCTGTTCGAACAGTGGACGGGACGCATCTTCAAATGCGTGGGCCCGATCGTAGATTCGTTCGAGGAGAACGGCGTAAATTATCTGATTATGGACGTCGGCAAGGACGGTCAGCAGCAGCTGATTGTGCTGGAAAATCAATCTGGTACCAAGACGCCCAGCATCGGCCCCAGCTACACCGCGTGGGCGGATGTATCCGGACGATACATGTACAATTCCATGTATTATCCGATGCTGATCGCCAGATATCTGGATCTGACCGCGAGCAACTGAATGTGGAGGGGGAAACTGCTTCCCCCTCCACTGCCTCCCCCTTGTTGCCTGTAATTCAAATCTGCAATTTGAATTGCAGGCAATTTTGCAGATTTTGCTTGACCCTTTGTTTCCGGTCGCAAAATCTGTAGTGTAGCAATTTTTCCTCTGGAAAATAAGATTTTCCGATGCAAAATTGCCGCGAGCCCACCGCACATGTCGCTGGGTTCGATTTAAATTTCGCTTTTGGCAATACAATGCCGCCGGTTAATGAAACCAGCGGCATTTATTTTTGATTATTCAGTTACCGGTTCGGCTTCCGCCGGCGGCGCGATGATTTCCTCCATCCGATCCAGCAGCTTTTCCAAACCCGTGGAATTCTGGGCGGAGCTGATCATCACTTCCCACGGCTGCACCGCCAGCGTGCGGCAGATCAACGGAATGTTCCGGTTCTGCTGCGCGCGGGAAAGCTTATCCGCCTTGGTCGCGACGACGGTAAACGGGATATCATAATGGCGCAGGTATTCCGTCATCATCTGATCCTCGCGCGTGGGCGCATGGCGAATATCCACCAGATGGAATACGTGGCGCAAGTGCGCAGAACCGCGAAGATAGCCTTCGATCATCTGCGCCCAGCGTTCCTGTTCGCCCTTGGGCGCGCGCGCAAATCCGTAGCCCGGCAGATCCACCAGCAAAAATTCCTCGTTCATCAGATAATAATTGATCAAACGGGTTTTGCCCGGCTCCGATGATGTGCGCGCCAGCTTGGAATTGTGCCCCAGCGCATTGATCAGCGATGATTTTCCCACGTTTGATTTGCCCGCCATGGCAATTTCGGGCAGTCCCTGTCGGGGAAAGGATTCAAATTTGCTCTGTGACAGCAAAAACTTCGCTTTCTTGATGGTCATATCGCCAACCTCATGTTGCTCGCGCCGTCCAGCACGATTTTAATCGCTTCCTGTACATGATCGATCAGGGTGATATCCATCTGGTTCACGATCGCCTGTTCGATCTCCTGCAAATCCTTTTCGTTTTCTCTGGGCAGCAGAATGCGGGTAATGCCCATGCGATACGCCGCCAGCAGCTTTTCGCGCACGCCGCCGATGGGCAGCACCATGCCGTGCAGCGTCACTTCGCCGGTCATCGCCACATC
>JABLTK010106313.1_pt1 | contig 33750 bp, 42 predicted proteins | sample 7160131 | NCBI WGS metagenome assembly JABLTK01 (sample SAMN14651221, study PRJNA627086) | human gut metagenome | isolation source: feces | host: Homo sapiens
CGTACTTCTGGAAAATGGCAGAATTGACAGTACTTGCAAAGCGGCACAAAGAGGGCTTCACAAAGGATGACTTGAAAACGGCGATAGTAGCCATAATAATCTCTATAGCAGGATCTTAAGTGAGATAGAACAACTCCAACAATTAACCCTTTTTCGCCAATCGCCCTCTTTTTCGCCAATCGTGTCATCTAGTAAATGGACAGGAAACGACCTTTTTCCTATAATGACGAGGGAGACAGTCTTGGGTCCCGCCGCCGCCTAGCTCAATCGTTTCTTCGACTATGTATCCATGATCGTTCTCTTGGTGCCATTATCGGTAAATCGGGATTAATTATCGATCAGATTAAGGTACTTTTGGATGTTTGTGAATGACTTCTAGCAATTGTATAACGTTTCTATGGATATTCATTCCGAATTCCGACCATTTCCTCGACTTCCTGAGTGTTTCGTCACTTTGAGAGGTTCTGTTGATGGATTAACAGATGCTCTTGGACTTATCTTATCAAAGCTCCCACGACAGTTTGAACATGTCGGAGAAGGAGAGGTGATGGAACAAGTGATCATCCAAAGTGCCAATGCCGGAAAACTGATCGGAAAGGGAGGAAAGACGATTGAGCAACTTAAGGAGCAGACAGAAACGATCGTAATGATTTGGATAGTTTATCAGTGTAGATTCGATTGAGTAGTGATAACGAAATGCCCGAAGATAAACGAAACAGGAGCGTTTATATTATAGGGAAACCGGAAAAGGTGGCTGAGGCCAAGAAGCGGGTGATCGAACTCACAGACGGTTCTACTCTGGAAGACTGTCACGAACTGATCAGTCTTCGCCATTTCGTACCTCTTCTAGCGGTACAGAAACTTTTTCCTCGTCCAGGAAGCGTCTGTGACGAATTGACAGGTTTTCGCAGCGTTGCAATTCGAGTTTCGCCAGAAGAAGACATTATTGCTGGGTTCTCAACGCGTGGACTTGATATTAGCGGTATAGCTTCTGATGTTCGCTTGGTGTGTGAGGAGATCAATCAACTTGTTGATGGGTGGGTGAAAGCAAAGGAAATTGTACTTGACAGAGCTGAAAATGATAATTAGAACGACTTGGCAGTTTGTTTGAAACTGGTTCTGAATAATCAGATTATGGGTGTGGTAATCGGGAAAGGAGGTGATAATATTCAACGGATTCGAGACGAGTTTCATGTTGCCATTTATACTGTCTCCTCCGCCTACACAGAACTTATTGATCTAGAGCGTGTATTGTATGTAATTGGAGATGAGACGAATGTGTGTCACTGTGTGAGACATATTCTACTGAAGCTCGAACCAAACGATCTGGTCCGTAGAGAACCGGTAAGTATTGCCGTCTACCAGCAGATGACAATGCGACCATTAGTGCAACCTGCTCAATTGTATAGACCATTCCCTACTACTTCCTACATGTATGATCCTTTTTACCAGCAATGGATGCAAGCAGTTGTAACCCACCCACAACTTGCCTCCTCCTATTCTGTTCAGCCATCACCACCTACTCTAGGGTATTCCTATGTGGATGGATCACCTGCTTCGGGACGACTTGTTATAGCCCTTCCTTCGGATCATTGTGGAAATGTATTGGGGAGGGGTGGTGCTGTGATGAACTTCATCAAAGCGTCATCTTCCTGCAAGATATCTTTGCAACGGCGAGAGGACATGACCCCAGGAACACTGTACCGTACGGTTACTATAATAGGAAGCGAAGAGGGAATCAAACGGGCAGTGTAGGTGAGAGAAGAGTGTCAAATGTAGTCGAATCATGCATCTCCTTATAAATATTCCTGCTAGAGATATTGATATTTTGATCCTAACACCGTTTTCATTAAATACAGATCTCCAACTCTTCTTAGCTCCATATCCTGAGGAATTGACCTTTCTCCCTATGAACCAATCAAGTGAGGATTAATTGTGGAGGTAACATCCAGAATTAGATCAAGATACTACGGCTGAAGTTCAAGAAGCAGAGAAAAAGGAGAGTTAAGTATGGTGTGTTCACATTCACCCACTTGTCATTTTCATCGCTGTCATGTTATTATTACTTCTATTTCATTTATGTAAAATGACTTGTTTTCTCGAAAACACTCCAATTAAAGAAAACTCCACCTAAATCATTCCGACTTCTTGAGGGGTGCCAATAGAGGGTTCATCTAGAGATAAAACTAAGTCCACTCAAAAATCGAACCTGCATCATGTAAATACAAATCCACACCATCCACATGCAAATTGCTGACATCACAGATACAAGAACGCCAGCTCTAGTCCAATGATCAATTTTACAAAAGTATACTCTGCAGCCACCCTTGAAATCTTCTTTCCTTTATATAGCGCCAGAATAACAATAGTAGGGACAATACCCAGTACAAGGAATATTAGAGAACCAAGAAGAAGAGGATTCATTTCGTCTATCATGATCCGCAAGACTGGGGAAAAGAGGAAATGATACATGGAGAAGTGGAATTCCAATAAATGCAGGATAATAGAATGCCAAAAACAAGGAATTTTCAACGGCAATAATAGTGGGTTCTTGCGTTTATCGATAATTGTATATCGTTTATTTCGCATCTTCTATTTTCTTCTGATAGCTGATGGTATTCCTATTGCTTAGAATGGCTCATAGAACTAGGAAAACGAGGTTAAGAATGCTGTTGTTGATAAGGTCCTTGGACGAACTGGAAATACCGGTAACGTCACTCAGGTGGATTGCTTATCGTTGAGATAATACTCTAGGTTCGTGTTACGTTTATGGATGCTAGTAAGCGTTCAATTGTCCGGAATGTGAAGGTAGGAGGGTTGAAATATAATATTATTTAGGGACCGATTCGTGAAGGAGATATTTTGACTCTTTTGGAGTGGGAGCGTGAAGCACGTCGTCTGCGATGATTTATATGTTTAGTGGATTCTTGAATCGTTTGTTTCACTTAATCGTATTTTGGGTATTGAAGCGACAACTACGGGAATCCATCCATCTTGCTCACACTTCCTTTCTTTTCACATTCTTGGTTGATACATGAACAAATTCCTTTATTCTTCAATTGTGGTTCTTTGTCTCCTCTCAATCTCAGAAGCTGCGGGGAAGAAACCTTTCTATTTCAATCTGTTCGTTGAATTCGAAGGTTCTTGGGTAACAACGACAACAAAGATATCCATTTCCACGGGAGCGGTTATTAGTGAATCGGTTCAGGGAATGTACAATGTATCTAAGAATGTGATTCCAGACGAGTTAGTGATTAGTGAAGTGAATTTTTCCACCAAAGAGGAGATTAGAAAGCCTTATCAGATGATTATTTCTGCTTCTAGCAACTACACTGCTGCAATCAATCGGTTCGAGCCAGGTGCTGATATGGAGATTGTAAAGCAATTCGATATTCACTTCCGAGAGTTTCTTGCTCACGAAGTCTTTGTAAGTGTTGGAGAAGCGATTCATCGGTAGTATGCCTCGGGATCTCTTGAGCAAGATAAGGCCGAGAAGTTTGAGATTACGTTCCTTCCTGGAGATATCCTGAAGTTTGAATTGGATAATCCGGAAAAGGACGAGCGTACTGTCATAATGGCAAAGAAGATTATTGTCCAACCTCCGAGATCTTTCTTCCAGAAGTATGGGAGCTATTTTATTATGGGACTTGCGATTATCATTCAGGTAGGAACTGAGTATTTGCTTGATCGTAGCTTGTCATGACAAATATGAATCAGAATCCGTATGCATAATTCATTTATGGTTGTTTTCTCATGTTTGTTGGTAGAAGGATTTCTTCCCCGGATGAGTTTTCGTAAAACCCAGAAGAATATTATTTCTTTTGGGAGGTCAAAAGCGAATCTTGCTCATAAAGAGAGTTCGCAGTTGTCCATTGACAACATCTTTCTTGAGTGTCCGATATGCAATGCTAGGGTATTCTACTTGGTTGGATATTCATTGAAAGGTCAAAAGGAGTCAAATTGATGAGCATGTGGAACTGTGTTTGGCGGCAAGTAATCCAATTCATGTATCAACATCAACAGAGGATAAGAAGGTAAATCCAGTTTCTCAATCTACAACAAACGCTGTAACATCGCCATCTCCAACCAAGGCGGTAAGTTCACCATCTGGAACTCCATCAAAAATAAATCCAGTCAAAGGAACAAATCTATCGACTCCTTCGAGACAAAGTCGAAACGAACGACGGCCTCTTGCAGAGAGAATGCGTCCTACATCTTTTGAAGACATTATGGTATGGTTTTCCATCTTGGTTATATTGTAGGGAAATGTGGACATTTTGGGGCAAGATGCGATGATTCGTCGTTTGCTGCAGCGAGATCCTCCTCCATCAATGATCCTGTTTGGACCTCCTGGATGTGGAAAGACTACGATCGCCTCTGTAATCTCTCGTACTACGAGTTGTCCCTTTAAAACTCTGTCTTGTTGTACTTCAGGCATCCAAGATATCAGAGATATTGCAGAGCAGGCACAGAAAGATCAACGATCTCACCAGTTGCCCACAGTGCTATTCATGGATGAGATCCATCGGTTCAATAAGAAACAACAAGATATATTCCTTCCATATGTAGAGCAGGGTACTCTTGTACTAATTGGTGCAACCACTGAAAATCCTTCTTTTTCTATTAATTCTGTCCGTTTTTCGATTCGAACTTATCGATAGGCTCTGTTATCACGTTGTCAAGTGGTTCCTCTCAAAGTGCTGTCAGTAGACGATCTTCTTCATATCCTCCACCATGCTTTGGATACGGATGTGTATCTTAAGCAAAGTGAAGTAGGTACGTGAGGATTATTCAATTGAAGGCAGTGTTCTCTGAGGATGTGTTGAAAACGATTGCTATCAAATCAGATGGTGATGCAAGAATGGCTCTAAATATGATGGATGCTTGTGCTGCTTGTGTGTGTTCTCGACCGGATAAGTGAGAGGTGACCATGAGATTGATGATTAGAACTATTACTGATGAGCTCATAAATTCTACATTCAAACAGCGATTTGTCCGATATGATAAGCATGGTGAAGAGCATTACAATCTTGCCTCTGCCTTGCAGAAATCTATTGTCTATTCTTGTTTCCAATTTCATATATAGCGAGGCAGTGATGTTCAAGCTGCTATCTATTGGCTAGGAAGGATGTTTGAGGGTGGAGAGGATCCTCTATTCATTGCACGGAGATTACTTGTAATTGCCTCCGAAGATGTTGGACTAGCTGATCCATATGCTCTTACTCTTGCTTCTGCCTGTTTTCAAGCATGCAAGGATATAGGAGTTCCTGAATGTAATCTTGCTCTTACAGAATGTGCTTCGTATCTCGCATTGACAAGTAAATCTAATGAAGTTGCTCTAGCCTACAATCGAGCACATGATCTTGTTCACAAAGACATCAACCCTCCTGTGCCGTTACACATCCGAAATGCTCCGATGGAAGGACTGGGATATGGCATTGGCTATCAGTATGGTTACAATAAGAATCAGACCTATCTGCCTCCTGAGTTGCTGGATAAGCGGTTTATGGATGTGAGTCGTGCTGTCACTGATGTACGATCTATTAGCATCGAGAAGTACATAGAAAACTCCAAGCGGAGAAAACAGGATGAATAGATGTTCTTCTTTTATCTTTTCTGGAAGTGTTTATTAACATCATTCTTTCTTAGAAGTTTCATTTCTTCCATTTTCAATGAAATCTCTTTGTATGATTGTAGAGAGGAATTCATTCTTCTAGATACACTGCTTCTTGTGTTGCTTCTTTTGATCACTTTCGGAACAGAAGAGGAACAGCAGGAATTTGAAGTGAATATTGACAATAAACCTTTTGTTGTATTCATATTGAAGAGTATTTACAAGGTAGAAACAAGATAGTCGTATACTGACGGAAAAAATCAAGAAGTTAGATCGAAAAATTGTGTAGAATGAGTGGAGTTGGTTATGAATAGGATGAACGAGATGCTGAGTTTAACTTGAAACAAGAAGAGATGCAGAGATATGAAAATATGAAGAATGACAAAATCCGAAGCCTTGAAAGTCGAATCAAACTCGTAAGATCCAAGATCGAGTCAACAAAGAAGGAAATCTCCTCGACAAAGCGTTCAATAGATAATTCAAAGAAGGAGATTCGCTTGATGGAGAGAGAGTATAAACTCAAACAGTCATCACTCAATCTGGGAGCTGTGATCGCTCATTTTTTAGATGAGTATGTAATCCCCTTTATCCAGTATGCAGCAAATACGATTCGTTTTTCGTAGTACTTCATGTCAATGCTTACTTTGTAGTGTAACCAAAGCGTATTATTTTCTTCGTTCCCTTTATGATCAAGTCTATCTCGCTATTTTGAGTCTCTATATGAAGTTGCTCGAATATGACTCCTTTGTTGAGTTGCAGATGTGGGTGAATCGGGTGTGGGTAAAGTTCACATCTTTGTTCGTTTTGAAGAGGGTTGTAATGCATAGACTACAGTACTGTTGGAATGAATTTTTTGCTCCTCAGATTCATTTTTTATCGAAGCACTTATCTCCCTTGAAGAAGGATAGTCGTGCATTATGGAAAGCTATTAAAACGAGAGACATGCAGAAGATAGAACGAAGTAGGCATTGTATGTGGAACCTTATCGTAGCTGTAATGCGTTTGAGGATAGTGCGTAGTTTGGAACAATGGTATGCAAGTTTTCCATCCGTCATTTCTTATTTTCTTTTATTATTGTGTAGCTTTCTCCTTATTCTTCAGATCTTGCTATTATTACATTGAGTTTTGTTGTCTATTGTGTGGTGATTGTTCTTCCATCATACATCCTTTTCGGATAGTAATTTATCTGGAGTAGTGAATATGTTTGTTATTGTAACTCCTGGATCACCAGAATTGTTCAATGCAAAACGCGTTTCGTGATTTCTATATATTTCCTACTGATATATCATGGTATAAATCGATAACTCAACTTGAAATCAAGGTTTCCAGGACATATGACAAAAGCGCTGAAAACCGTGAAGAATCTCTGTCATTCTGTCGATATCATGGTAGAAGTGCGTGATGCACGTGTTTGAAGATGTTTCTAGTTTCTTACATAGATCCCAATCTCTTCCATCAATCCAGTCATTGAAAAAACGCTTATTAATAAACCCAAACTGGTGCTACTTCACCGGAGTGACTTAATTTCCAAATCAGATCAGAAGAAACTGTTGTATTACTACCAACATCGCAATGAGCATGTCTTGCTGACATCAACAAAAACCGAATCTAACATGAATACAATCGTTCCGACGCTTCTTTCGATCCAAACAAGGAAGTTCATTTCTGTTGGTTGTTATTTTGCTGTGATGGGTATTCCAAATGTGGGTAAAAGTAGTATTATTCGATATATTCAGCGCAAAAGCAGTACTTTTCAGCGTAATAATAGTCCTCTGGTGGGAGGGATTCCTGGTGTGACAAAACAAGTACAGACGACAAAAGTCCATAACAAACCTGATATCTATATGATTGACACACCTGGTATCTTTCTTCCTTCCATTGAGGATCCAGAAGTGGGCCTGAAAATGGCTTTGTGTGGTATTTGGATAAGAGTTTCTTGATATCTAGGGTCAGTCAAAGACAGTGTTGTTGGAGAAGAAGAGATTGCCGACTATCTCTTGTTCTCCATGAATCGGCATGGTCACTTTGAGTATGTTAAGGAGTTGAACCTTGAAAAACCAACGGATGAGATTACAGAAGTGTTGACTCATATTATGCGTCGTTCGGGGAAGGATTCTCTGTCAGCGGCACGTTTCTTTCTTCGCAAATACAGGGAAGGAAAATTTGGTCTGTTTCTTTTAGATGAACTGCAATCACCTGTTTGCAAAAAACAAGAAAGGATCACACAAAGTCATTAAGTAACCTTATTCCTTCTTGTTATGCTTCTTGGAGAAACGGAGGTTACGCAAGAACTTAGGGTCGACCTAGAGATGAAAAGACACGCCCACTCCTGACTCCCTTCATGCAACGAGCACGTTGGCGTTGAGGCCTCTTAATACCATTCTTATGATTCTTGATGCTCTGATTACGGGCTGTATGATGCTTTTGCTTCACCATTCTACAAAACCATAAGCAACAATCAAAACTCGTCTAGCATCTGTAAACGATAATAAAACACATTGGAAATTGTACTTACCCAATATAACGACTTTGATGTGATAATCTATGATAATAGAAAGGTAAGAGACCCAATTATCAATATGACCCCAATTATCTGTTTTTCTATAGGTTTCAATAGTCCTATTTAGGCCCTTGATACTCAAAATATATTATCTCCTGAAAGAGAAAGATTGTTTGACCGCTACTATTCTATTCACACGAGAATTGATCATCCATTGAACAAAAAAGTGTTTATGAAAACAATTGCAACACTTCAACAAACAGATCAATCCCTTCTATCCATCATTACGGTTGGTAATGTCATAGGAGCATCATATACAGCAGAACGGATATAATAGAAAATGAAAGTGGACATCAACACCAACTGCGTGATCTGAGAAGCAATCACCGCTACACCAGCAAAATGCTTGCTCAGGAAGCTCCATCCACTATTCAGCTCCTTCCATGATCCGAGCCAGAAGAGAAGATTCAAAAACTTGCTTGCTGCCATCGAAAAGACGAAGTGCGAAGTGTACGACTCAATCTCTCCTGTCTACACTTAACTGCCCTTATCACCTGATACACGATTCTTCTGGAACATGTGAAGTTGGGGATAAATTGCAACTCCTTCAAGGTACATTGCAAAGGCCCAAAAGAGATCGCAAAAGTTCCCTAGAGAATAATAACGATAGAACATAACTACCTGCACGATGAGGACGAATGATCAAAGCAAGAATAAGAGAAGGAACAATCAGATACAGGGCTGTCCACTGCTTGGGAAGAATATGACCTTGACCAAAGGTATCCTATCCATAAAGAGAGAATCGAAAAACAACATGATGGGAGTTGTGAGTATACTTGAGTGGAATCATAATGAGATAAATCAGAATCATCACGACAACAAAGGAGAAGCCCTCTACGAACTGATAGAAACCATCACCTGTTCTAGTCCATAAACTCATAATATATTGCACACTTATCAAATGGTAAATAGCTGCTTGAATTACAAACAGCAATTGTTCGAAACAGGAAAACACAAGCATAGCACTGGAGCGACTTCAGAGAGATTCCAGAGACCGATTTGGAAGTAACCGATCTGAAGAGAATCAAACAGAAACCAAAGGCACTAATTAGGCTTCCCAACGTCTATCACTCAATTTCAGGATAATTTCGTACAAGAAGGAATGAGAAATCTCCGTCACTAAAGAAATGGAAGCAAACGAGAATGCACAGAGCAAGAAAAGCCCAAATCAGGAAATTCTTTCGATTTGCTTTCATATACTTTTGATAATCACTATATAATCATACAAAGCAGAATGAAACAACAATTTCTTTAGTGATCTCTTAGCACGATCCATATACTGATTCTAGGGCCATCACAAACCATAATTCATTCATACCATTCTTTGATAGTGCTTTGACGGATAAGCTTACAGTATTATCAGATGACGCCGAAATGATACAATAAATTGGTGCAACCAATCAGAACACAATTAATGAAACAAACACTAGCCTTACTTTGGTGGCTTGCTTCCATTGCATACATCCTGTGGAGTATAGTGAACATCCTCTGGCTTCTGGAAGTCACGAGTTAGGTCTTCCTGAATAATCCAACTCTTCATTGTGAAGTCACTCTCAGTAAACTTCAGCACACGTCCACCTCGCTGCATTCTACATATGATGGTGCTCTAACCGATCTTACCCTGGTGGAGGTCCATAGCAACCATATCCAGTCTTACGACCATATCCAAGTAAAATACCTTCAAAATCAATTACAAAATCATTAGAATGATCATGACCAGCAAACATGGCCTTTACATCACCTCTACTCTAATAACCACCTCTACTTCCTTACCTTTCCTTGAAGGCAGCAATAAGACCTGTATTGATCGAAGAACAACCAGAACCTTCTGTCTTGTTTCCTACTCCCACATAATGCTATGCATCACATTCCAATCAATCAAAATACATCATAAGCATACATATATTCCTGAGGAGGAATATGCATAAAGGCGACACCGGGCTTCTTGCCTCCCTGTTCTTCCTCTAACGTTTCAGACATCTCACGATACCAAGCGACTGTTGGTACATCCACACAACCATATCCCTTCACTCCAAGACAATTGTAATCTTCACTGTCGAAGAACCACAGATTCATCACCACTTCATCTGAATTCTTTGACGAATACACAGGGATAACAAATGTACTTGCTCCAGGCAAATCCTCAGGAGCCAGCTGTGTAAAACTGTAAGGACTCTTCATATCCACTTCTACAATCTCCCGACGCTTCAAATCTGCTTCCGAGTCATGATTCCCAAGAGTGTAACCATAGGGAATCCTTGTGTCAAATATCACTTCAGTCCAGCGATCCCACATTTTCTTGTACCAGCCAGGCTTCTTATCCCAACTATAACCTTCATTTCACTAAAACAACAATTCATAAACCTGCTACCATATCTCCTGTGAAGGCCAAGAAATCGGGTCTCTCTGCAGATATTAGGCGTCGCATGAGATTCGTAGTGTTCTTATCGAGATCGTCCGCCTCACCATAGTGGAGATCTGTCAACTTACGGATCATCACAAAAAAGGATATCCTACCTGAAGAATGGTGAATGTCCCATCTGGATGGAATTGTAATTTCTGTGGTCTCACTTCAGCAGTGAGTGCACAGGCGAGAAGCAGAACCAGAACTATTCTCGAATTCATAGAGTAATGTACAATACTGAAAGATTAGTGGGGTTCGTATCTGGATGTCGTACCTCCGTAATATGTAGCTCCATCTTCATAACAATTTCCTATCTCTTTTGTTTTAGGTTCTCGCGCCCTTTTTGCATAGTTCAGATAGTTGGTAGACATATCATATTCCCGTGACAAATCAAACAAGCGCATAGGGATTGATGATTATCATGGAAACAATGACTTCATTCATTTTGGCTACTTTTTCATAAATTCTTTCGCAACATGAATCCTCTTATTCTAAATAATGTTACTGTGACTCCAGCTTACACTCATCCATCAAGTGAGACAATGGATGTGAAGGTTGCCTATACTTCTCCACAACCCACAGTACCTGCCATGTCACGTACTCTTGCCACTATGAAAGAAATGGGAGTGGATCCAAGTAAGGTGGAGGTTGATGAGAGTCTCAAGACATACTCGTTGTCCATGACTGCTGAAGATTATGTACAACAGTACAAAAATGTCACGGATTATGCTTCGTTGACAAGTCTTCGAGAGAAGGCAAATGCAGAGGAACATATGTTGCGTCAGATGTATGCTAAGAAGGCTGCACTTCAAGAGAACCCTATTATGAAAGAGAAGTACCCACTTCTGGTTCCTGCTTTTGGAAATGATGACATCTTTTCTTGTCGCACCCTTTTCCCAGAAGAGAAGGATATTCCAAAGGTCTTCCCTCTTGGTGAAAAGAGAAAGAATGCTGGTGTCTCTTCCATTGTGAATCGAGAGGGATTCAATACTAACTGGAGAATCTTCTCGGAAAGAATTCTAGACTTGATTGATTGGAACAATGTGTTCATTGCCGGAGGTTCAGTTCTTGCATGTGTTTTGCCTCCTCCTCCAAAGGCAACGAAGAACTATAAGTGTCTTCGTAAATATTTCCATGAGGATGCTTATGCTGGATCAGATATTGATCTGTACATCTATGGTTTGAATGAAGAAGAAGGAAAGTAAGATAATGAAGGAATTGGTAATATCTAGAAAGAAGCTCGAGGATATCTATGAGGCTGTTTGCAACGAAATACCGTATCCTGTTATCGCTTTCCGTTCTGCTTATGCTATTTCGATCGTTTCCCAGTTCCCTTATCGCCACATTCAGATTATCCTCCGTCTATACTCATCACCTGCTGAGATTCTGATGGGATTTGATGTGGATGCTTGCTCGATTGGCTTCGATGGTTCTCAGGTCTATATGACTCCTCGTTGCCATCAAGCTCTTGTGCGTCAGATGAATACTGTAGATATGACCCGTCGTAGTCCTACATATGAGATGCGTCTTGCCAAGTATGCTGATCGTGGATTCGAGGTGGAGGTTCCCTCCTTGATGAGAGATCGAATTGATCCTATGATCTTTGAGAAGCCATGGGATGACGTTCGTGGACTGGCGAAATTGCTTCTGTTAGAAAAGTTGCGCACTCCAGAAGCTCGCTATGCCTACAAAGAAAGATCGACAGGTGGTCGTTCAGGGGCTTCATGGAAGATGCAACGGATGATGCAGGATCCGTATCTGAAGAAGCGTCTTGAATATAGTAATGAGAAGGCCAGTGATTACAGTACTGTATTCTTGCCATGGGGACCTCAGTGGAATGCCAAGAAGATCCGAAAGCTGATGATGACAAAGGATATCATACTTAATAGTAGTTGGTCCGAGACGTATAATAACCGCGGTTATCATACACATCCTTGTTTTGTTGGTACTCTTCAAGAAGTCGAAAAAGACTGCTGTGGTTGTTGCCCTGAGATTCCCAAGGATGTAGATCCTGAAACGTTAGAGTGTTTCGTGCGAGGTCCTCTCTCTTTCATTGTGGATGATCCTGGTCGTCAGACGATTGGTTCCTTCCACCCTATCACAGAGGGTGATTGGAGTGATGGAGCATATCTGAACAAGGATAGTGAGAAGTTGAGTATTGCTGCCAATAGTGGAGATATTGAAACTATTCGTGAGATGATTAAAGGAGGTATGCGTGTGGATACACCAGATTCTCTGGGTCGAACTGCTCTTCATATTGCTGTTTTGACGAATCAGATCGAGACAGTCAAGGTATTGCTGGAATTGGGAGCCAACCCACTACTTCATTTGAAGGATGGAAGGAATGTTGTTCATATTGCTGCTGAGTACGGTTATCTGGAACTGCTAGGAGTGTTGTTAGATCGTCTGCGTCTCAGTAAGAAGAATGCAAGTGAAGGAGAGGAAAGCAGCGACTCTTTGGATTTGGATGAAGTCAATCCAAGTACTCAGCTCTCAGCTCTTCACTATGCTATCTTGTTCGGGCATGTGGATTGTGTGGAGTATCTGTTGGAGAATGGAGCAATGTGTGATAAGATGATTTGGTCATCTGACAAGCAGTATGCTGTTTCTGTATTTGTATTGGCAGCTCACACAGAATGCTTCAATCCGCAGGTGGCAATTGATCTCTACAAGTTGCTTCATTCACATGGTGCCTCTTTGAAACTTCTGGGTACTCATTACAACAATGTGATGCATATGCTATGTTCATTCAATTACATTCATTTCATGCAGTATCTCCTAGAGAACGATCCTGTTGCTGTTTCTCTATGTTCTGAACTCAATTATAACTGTACCACACCTCTGGCAATTGCTGTAGAGAGTGGATTCTATACGATGGCTCGTATGATGATTGATCATGGTGTTTCGTTTGTTGTCACTGAGTCCGCAGTGAATTCCTTGAATAACAAGTATGAATGATGTTAGGTGGTTATGTCTAGGCGTAAGAGAGATAAGAGTCAAACTCGTTATGGTTTCCATCAATATTCAGTGGAGGATATTCGTCCATTGATCATGAAAGCATTTGATGCTGGTACTGAGGCTTCTTACGAGTTTGTAACATACCTAATCGAAAAGGGAGCTGATGTGAATCAGGTCTGTAACGATCAGACACTTATGGATCTTGTTCTCTCGAAGAACTTCTATTTGACGGAGGAAGAGCAGGATACCTCTTCCTCACCTGTTATGACCAGTTATCTTGATAATCTCCTGAGTTCACAAGAAGAAGGCAGCTATAGTTATGAGGTTGTGAAGGATTATCGGGATCAGCAAGTGAATCGAAGAAAGAAGCAGAAGAAAACGATGTGGTCGAAGAAACAGAATGAGGAATCTAGAGCAGCGATCAAGAAGGTGTATGAGTTTTTGGACAGTCATGGAGCCATGACATGGAGAGAGATGTTTGAGATCGAAGGACCAGAGGCCATGTTAAAAAAGAGTAAGAAGTCAGGTTCAAAGCATAGAAGAGGTTTCAATCAGTGGAATCAAGATGAGCCATCTACAGAGTGTATAACAGTGAAGAATGGTAAGGTGCTGCGTGGAGAGAAACGTCTAAAGGCTTTGCGTGATGATTATCTCAAGAATCAGGATCAGAGAAATCGTATGAATATGACGAATCCTAATGTTACCAATATTCCTGGTTATTCTGTGTTTACCATGTTCAGTGCTAATACAAGTGGATGGCGATCGAATAGCCAGATTACAGGAGAGGAAGCTCAAAAGTATGTGGCATTATTCAATGCAGTGAAGAAGGGTGATTGTGAGGAAGTTCGCAGACTGTGCACACCGGACAAGGATGGCTCTTGTTGTCATGTTTTGGTTACTGGTTATCATTCTCTGTCGCCATTGGCAGTAGCAATCAATCAGGGTAATCGTCCAATGATTACTCTCTTATTTGAATTGATGGAGATGCAATATACTCCAATCCCTGTCAATCGTACAGTAGCCACGACCTCTCGAATTAGTAATTATGCCTTAGTGACAGGTGATGATGAAGAAGAGGAGGAAACATTCGTTGATCCTAATAGTGATGCTTCAAATATCATTAACACATGTGATGTTGGAGTGGTCTTCACTGAGGAAGGTATCTTTGATATGACTGGATGTCCTTCATACCGGTCTTGTTCGTCTATGAATTCTTCTCGGGCTTATGGATTTTCTTCCTTTGGCTGTAATACATTTGGCTATAGTTCCTACAGTAGTATTACTATGGGCACGAACTGCAGAGATGATGATTATGAGGTCAAAGAGGGACGTAAGGAGGAGAGATGTACAATCTTCGAATATCTGATTTACCGCGGGGATTTATCACTTTTGAAGGAGTGTTTCGAGCATTTGAAGAAACTTTCAGATGCAGTTATGAAGAAGGATGAAGATGCGAACTGTATTAAGAAGGATACTGTGTTTGAAAAGAACGTAATGACTTCTCTCTTCGATGTGAGAACAGGACATCACTATAATAGGAGTTCTGTCAACCTGCTCTTCCCTGCTATTATTAGTGATAATCTCGATATTCTTCGTTGTGTGATGCGGTATACAATGGGAGGTTTGGAGGTACTCCGTGATAAGGATGTTATTCCCGCGGAAAAGCCAAAGAAGGTGAATGTATGTTATAATGATGACTTCTCGGATGAAGAGTATAGTGATTGTAGCTGTGATAGTGATTTCTGTGACAGTAGTATGGAAGAAGAGGAAGAGAATGCTATGGAAGTGGAGGATCGTGAAGAGGATGAACCTGATACTGAGAATAGTGAATATGCTGATTCTGATGAAGAGGATATGAAAGCTATGCAACAGTTCAGAGAAGGAGGAAAGAAGACAGAAGTTAAGCGTAGAAATGTGAGTCAAGAGGAGAGGGATTCATGAATAGGAGTTTTTCCCCGTGCTTATCGCTATCCGATACAAGTCTTTGAAGTCATTCCGTTACTTCTTGGACTCGAAACGTGTGACTGAAGACTTAGAGATGTTGAAGACATTGAATCCTCTGTTGTATTCTCGAATTGAAGGTGATCTTAAGGATATGTACTGATAAATAGAGGCTGACGGTGCAGAGAAGGTGTGGGAACGTGTATTCTCGCTCAAGTACTTCACAAAGAAGTCACGTCTGATGCTGGAGGCATCCGCAGTTGATGATAATGTGGAGATGTTCCAACTGCTCGTTAAGGAACTAGAGACCGAGAAATTGGATTTGTCTGTATTGATTCATGCATCCAAACGTTATCCTTCGTTGCTTGAGTATTGTGTGAAAAATGGTTATCTCAAAGTGGCTATCTATTTGATGAAACATTTCACTTTCCGTAATAAGGAGATTATTTCTGCTTACAGTCTCCTCACTTCATCTCTCAATATGTCATTCAACTATGTTTGTTTTCCTTCCTTCCCTTCGAGTTCTGGTAAGAAGAAGGATCCTGTTCAGATCTATCAGATGATCATTTGCTTAATTGATCTCATTCCTCAGGATATCAAGAAGAAAGTGGTTGAAGTATTCTTGAAAGGAATACTGAATCCATCTCGTCCTGTTGTTCTTCGAGAAGTACTGGATCATATTCCTGGAGGTATTACAGAGCTGAAGGAGTATGATGAAATTGTTGAGCAGGTAATAGAATCCAGTAACAAGGATGCTATGCAAGTGTTGATTGAGTGTCTCGGATTGCGTATGCACTTGATGGATGAGGATAGTTATGGCTACACGGTAGTGGAGCGTGTGATGAATAAGTATATGAATGCTGTTACAACCAACAAAGAAGTTCGCGTCCAGAAATCTGAAGGAGCAGCGGAGAAGGAGAAAATGGAGGAAGAGGCTCTGAATGAGGAAGCTGAGAAGGGCGAGGAGGAGGCAGCTCTCGTGGAGTTGAAACGCAAGATGAAGACTTCAAGCGGTTCCATTTCGGATATACTGGAGCTGGTGTTGAAGAATGCTAATGGATTACCACGATGCCTGACTACACCCGATGCTGTTCAGAAGCGAGTCAAGAAGGATAGTGAAGAAGCTTCAAAGGGTAACTTTGGTCGCAGACTCTGTCTTGGGAATAAGGTTAAGTCATCTGAGTACAAGTACAAAACGAATGCTGCTATGAGCACACTTAGTCAGATGGTACCTCCTGTGGAGCATAAGTAATATGTTTGTAACAAACAGTAATAGATTCTCTTGATACTCACATATTCATTCTTCAAGAAATAGACAGTGTGCTCATTTAACTTCATTTGATCGTTCCTCACAATAGCATTCAAGAAGTCGGTCAATTCACCCATTCTCTTCTCCAATGAACTCTTTGTCTGAAGTAGTTTCATCTGTTTTCCAGGTAGTTTCAGTCTCTTTGCTTCTGAGTACAATTCCTTCAATTCATCCAGCAGATTCCTACATCTCATTCCTTCATTCATCTCTTACTTGAACTGAGTGAAACGACGGAATACAGTCCATTGTAATCCAGCCTCCTTCGATTCTACCACTATTTCATACTCCGTGAACGTCGAACTGGCAAGGGCAACAATCTTACCAGCTTCCACTCCTTCATGATAACCCACAACTCGAGCCCTGCTAATCACTGCATGTGTGATATCTGTCGTAGCTGTCATTGTTGTAGAAGTCTTACTCACTTCTCCATTCACATCCAGACTCTCAGCCTCTGCCAGCAACCGATCTTCTGTTGTTACAGGTCGTCCAAGTACTAACAGAATTCGGACAATCAGATTCGTAACTGATTGATACTGCTTCCGAACAATTGCATTCTCCAAAGGAGGCAACACTATAGCAATTCGCTCATTCACCACCAAAGTCGGCTTTGCTCCCTTATCTGTAACAAAGCCTACTCTGCGTTGTTCCACTTGAATACGTTCCACATGCTTGTATTTCACTACTTGTGTCACGATCTTCTTCTTCACATCAACCCATATCAAACGAGAAGATCCAATTACTACACTTGTCGAGTCTGATATTATAAGATGGATCATATACTGTTCATTTGTTGGCACCTCAGCAGAACCCTTACACTCCATAAGCAATGATTGTCCATAGGCTAAATACTCATCAAATCCTGTTAGCACCTTATCCTTGAAGATGTATCGAGGAGGACGACTTCGACTCACACTCTTTTCAATCTTTGTAACGCCCTTCACACCTTCCATCAACTTGGTTGTCTGATCTACCACACCTGCCACAGGTTTCAGGACTAAGCCAGCTACACCCTTTCCAGCACCCTTCACAAATCCAAAGAAACCAGTCTCTGCTCCCTTCTTCGTATCTTTGTAAACACCCTTCACACCTTCCTTCATACCATACCAAATACCTCCTTTTCCTGCTGCACGTCCATTCTGGTACTCTTCACTCATTGTCAATGAGGATAATCCATCACCCAACGTTCCTGTGATCTTGCTAACAGCGTTAAACAGTCCGTAAGTGGTATTCAACACAAGTGCCTTTGTTCCCTTTCCAAGACCTCCTACAAACTCTAGTGGAGACCGAACTAATCCCTGAATAGGCTCATAGAAGAAGGCTTTCACACCATTTCCAAGATTCTCCAATAGACCCACCGGATTACCAAGGAAATTGAATGAACCGAAGATTTTATAGAGCTGAGATACAAACTGTTTGGTATAGTGGAGAGTGATTCGTTGCTGTAAATCCTGTGCACTCATGAATAGATTCTCACTCTGATAACTATTCAGTTTGATTTGAGCGTGATCAATGTTACCAACTAGAGTTCCAGCTGTATCAATCACAGCTTGAAGTGGGATAAGAAGAGGAATTGAAGGCAGTAATGAGGATGTGAGTGGATATGCAGGATCCATCTTGTTAGTGATAGTAATGAGCAATGGTTGCAACTGGAGCATCTCTGCAAAAATTGATGTAGAATTCAAAGTGAAATCAGGAATCAGAAGTGGTCTACATATCAACTCAACAAGAGAAAACAAACGTGATGAATTCAGGATAATCATTCAATTTAGAAAGAGGAGGCTTATCTGAGAAAGATAGAAGATCAAATGGGATATCATTCAGATAGCTCAACAACTCTGTAATCACACGACTATCAGCTGAAAGTGTCATTTCCTATTGATTAACCATTCAATCTTCATTCACTTGGATCAGAAGAGAACAGTACTGAATATAGAGAACAGAAGGATGAGGAAGAATCACAGCACTGAAATGAAGCCAATTCATATTCTCCAGATCGATTGGAGAACCAAAAAGAACTGGGTATTTTGTACCGAGAATCTGATTATCGATTTGACAACTATTCAATTTCACTTCCACAGTCTTCTTTCCATTCTCATTCAGAGTGAAAACTGTGTGGAACTTGTTCAATGACAAATACAACACTTCTGCTGGTTGACTGTTCACAATACTCACACCAATTCCTTGAATGGAAGCATTTACACTCAATTGAACAATCTCCGAATCAACATCAAAGCTATTCCAATTTGTACTGAACGAACAACTCATTAATGGACTTAGTCGAATACAACTGTCTGCATCTATTTCACGACTAATTGGTAAAGTGATTTGCGATAGAAGAACGTCCTCTTCTTGGTCTTTCTCCTGATATACACATAGTTGGATTGTCTGCTGGCCTACTGTAACACCTGCGGGGAAAAGGAGTTGTTGCTCAAAGATCACTCTACTGCACTCAGACAGTGGAGGTGCTACAAACGATAGTGTCGCTTCTTCTCCCATCTCCAACTGTTCTTGTAATAACTCTAGAGATCTTGGCATTCCTTCGCCATCCATATCCACCAGAATATGACCCACTCGCACACCACAGCGTTCCGCTTGCGAATCGCTAATTAGCTGACTCACAATGATATTACTACCTTCTTGGACGAACTGACAACCAAAGTCAGTACTAGAACATGTGATTGACACTTCCTCTTGAGGATATGCATCCTCATCAGGCATGATTGTGACAGAAACAGGAAGACGCAACATTGTAGACCCAATCTTTGCAGTGATATACACTCCCTGTAAGTTGGTGGGTTCCAAGGGGATCTGTTTGAGCTCATGTATCATCAGACAGAAGGACATATTCATCTCCAAATCATCTGTGGCCTCATCTCCATCCATTGCTGATAACTGGTCTACAGACAGAGACGATACACTGATCGATCGTGAGGAGGTTGATGAATGAGTACGATACACTCCTGTGTGAGAAGCACGAGAGAGTGAACGATCACTTAGTTGACTTCGACCCAAGGTCTTCTCCACATAAACTTCATTATAAAGTCGTTGGATCACCAATTCTACCTCATTCTTCTGTTCATAGAAGAATTCCTTCATAAACCCTGCTTCTGCTATCTCTGGAGCATTCGTGTTGACAAATCGAATATTCGCTTCTCCCACAATCGTTCCCTCATCATTTACAAAAGGAACCATCAAATCGTACATACAATCCTTCTGAGCATAATCCATCAAACATAACTTCGCATGACCCACACTACTTCGCTGTAAATCTCCTCGTACTTCCATCTTCATTTCTATTTCCTCTTCCTCTGAACACACTTTGTACATATTCCAATAGTTCATTTTTCCTCGATTCATTCCTGTCTCGTACCAATTGGATCCAACCTTGAATTCTATTTTGGCTTTCATTACACGACCATTCTGCAGATCTGTATTAACTCCATACATCAACTTCAAATATGTTGCACGTGCTGATGGAGGAATACCCGAGCCAGATGCCTCCTGTTCTTCAGTATACTGACGAATGTGTTCTACTTGCTCATTAATATTCCTATCCAGATGAGCACTCATCTCCAATAAGTCACGACGACGCTGAAGCAGATAATGTAGCTGAGTGTGTTTCTGATCTTTCTTCATCAGCGTAAATAGTGGCTTATTTGGCACTTCCTCAAACAGAATCACTTTCATTGATTTTTGCATCTCCATTCGCACATTTACGGTACGGTCAGGATTCTTCAGTCGCATCACACCAAGTTTACCAGGCTTGCTCACATCCACCGTAAGCTGCACAGTATACGAAGCCTTCTCAATGGGAGCATCGAGAGCATGAGTATATATGCGGAGGACTTGATCTTCATTCACAAGTGGTAGTGTGTAGAGACGAGATGTAAGAGGAGGCAGAGTAAGTGCAGTATCATATGGAGCCTTCTCTTGAATCACTGTAATCATATCCAAAGCTGTGTTATTGGTAAGACAGAAGGGCAGATATGTAGCATCCATCTTCTTCACAAATACATAACACTGACTATCCACACACGAAATATCCACCTGAATTACACTCCATTCCTTTTCTACTGGATCCTCCAGATTCAATCGCGGTCGAGGAGTTCGTATCGATTCGACACGATGTTTTAATTGTAATGATTGATGACTTGGAACCAATTCTACTCCTTCAGACCAATCATATTCCTTTTCTTCTAGGAATAGTTGGACCTGATGTCGAGCACTCTGACTACTCCAGTGGAAAGCCTGATATCCTCCTTCTTGAAGTGTCATCTTCTCTTCACATCCTAACTGACGTAAGGAAATCTTAGTACCTGTCTGATTCATCACGATGTACGTTGGTGTGATAGTGAGTACAAGTGATCGAGCAAATATACCTGGAGCACGTGAAATTGTCACTGAATATACACGCTCCGAATTACGACGATTCTTACTTGTCACTGTTACTGTGCCTGAAACTCCCAAAGTATTGATGGAAAACGAATCACTAAACATGTCATATCCAGGAAGAGATAATCGAGCAGTTTCATTCTTTTCCTTCTTTCGCACACTGAACAAAGTGGGCATCAACAGTTCTTCCTTTGCACATACTGTCTCAGAGAGATTCTTCAGTGTGAGTGGATGAGAAGGAACATTGACAGTAAACTCCTTATTTCGTCCATCCTGAATACTAGGAGTTAATGATATCTCAATTCCTTACATCAATGGATCTCCTGTCTTATTCATAATCCAGTAATCACAGAATAATTGAATGAAGATGGAATGATGTGAAGATCGATTCACAATATACTGAAGAGTCAGTTTCAATTGTTTGAACTTATTCAGTAGATGAATCGAACCTCCATCTTTCATCATTATCTATACCTCAAATCCTTTAATCATTGATACATCCATTGCATCAGCAAACATAGGGAAAGGAAGATCCGAATCCTTCACACGTACACTCACACGATACACTTCTTCTTTGCTGAATTGACACTTGCTTAAGGCAATCACATCTCCTTCTTTCACCCATCCCTCTTCCACACACTGCTCCAATCGATTCACCACTCGATACTCCAATGGCATTGGTAAGAGATTCTCCAAATGAACCATATCCGTAAGAACAAGCACATAGGTTGAGAGGAACTCATCAGGATCAGACACACAAGGGAGAGATCGTTTCTCTACAGTCAGATTCACATACTGAGGCTGTTCTGTCGTACCCAGATTCACTTTAGTATGTGCACCATCTGCATAGAGTTCTCTGAGTGATATGCAACGAGCAAGTTCCGAAGAACCACTCAAGAAGAGAGCACATTCATTCACTTCATCCACTTTGGCCCATCTCTTCTCACCACGACGTAACTCCTCATTAGTCACTTCAGCATAAGCAATCTCTGACTCATCCACTTCTCGACCAAATCCACACCATACATCACATTCACATTCATTCACAACACATACTTGACTGGCAATACTTAGAATCTTGCGTCCTCTCTCAACCACAGCTTCTACCACAATGTTTCGATCAGGTACACAAATACCGCGCAATGGTACATAAGCAGCAGTAACTCGATCTACCTGGAAGTCAAAAGGAGGGTATTCATCAATCATGATCTCAAGTACACGAGGTTGCAATTTCTTATAGGGCTGCTTGAGGAATCGGAGACTTAGAGAAGGGTGAGCTGGGAGTGATGTGACAAGAACAGACGATGAATGAACCATTGACACAGGACGCGAGAGAACAGTATTAGAATCAGCTATGACTACAGGTTCTTGAGCTATCTGCCAAGCCTGTCTCCATTTACTCACTTCATCCTTATTCTCCAAGAAGACACTCACAATTCCCTTTTCTAAGAATTGATTGGTGAACTGGCATACTTCACAGAACACACCTTCTACCTCTCTCAATTCACAGGAATCTCCCCATGCAATTGGTTGTGTCTTTGCTGTCAATGGGATCGATTCATACACTCGAATCCGAGGAGAAACACGATGTAAGGAGATCCAACACGTGCTTCGCTTCATTCTCAAGTCTACATCAGCAATACCTGCCCAAACAGCGTCATTTTGATGATCTTCCACCTTCTTCTTGTCCTGTTCCGCTAACAGAGCATTAATACCATCATCATTCTTCACTGCAAAGGTCATAGGAAGACCTGTACTATTGCGAACACCAATATAGTAACCATCTCCCAATTTCTGTGTCGTCTCGCGACAATCAGTGAAGGCATTGACTGTCTGTAAGGCCACTCGAATAAATGCATTCGTGACATTCACATTCAACATAGTAGGTGCTTGGATTGTAACTCGTGTTAGAGCCAATTTGGCAGTCAACTTGCTATCTTGTGTAGCTGTTAGCTTTTGAACCACACGATCACGTGGCTCTTGTTCTGCCGACATTATTAACGACCACTTCTCTAGAACAGGCTCCCACACGGTCAAGTCAACATTGTAGTAGTCAGCAGCTACAGCTAACGTAGCTTCGATAGTAGTAAGATCCGGCTTCATATCTAAGGCAGCAGAGATATCTGTTACATTCAATTGGATTACTGGTAGATCAAATTCCTTCGTATCATTGACAACAGTCACGCTGAGAGCATTCATACAAACTCGGAAGATCACTGTGAGAGTAGGAGCATTTACTTTCTTTTCTTTCACTTCTTCTTCCTTCTTCTCTTCTGGCTTTGATTCCTTCTTCACCATTTCTTCAGGAATCAAGTTGTTGATAGCGTTCATAATCAACTTCACATCCAGAATACCCACTCGAATCTCGATATCATTATTTGTCAGAACAGCTGCCTGGACATACTGCATCTGATCCTTGATATGAGCATTCACACTCATATCGAAAGGAACTAAAGCGTCTGTCATGCTGGGAAGAGGGATCTCTGCATCGCATGGATGAGATCGACAACCACGGATATTCTGAATACTAAGCGCCATATCCATATCCATAAGAGGTGACATGGCAAAGGAAGCAGAAACAGAAAGAGATAGGACTAGAGACGATGAATGTGGATCTGATGTGTCTTCTACAATGAATATGTATGGATTATCCATCTTCACATCGGCTTGAATCTTGGGACCAAACTTCTTCTTCTTTTCCTCCTTCACAACTTCCATCTCATCCTTCTTGGAGGTTTGCATTGATTTGTGGGGCTCCTCCTTCAAGAGACGATCACTAATACCTTCAACTATTTTCAAAATATCAAATAACCACGGGGTAGGAATAACCCGCAACGTCCCCACATACACAGATGCTTGGATTGCTTGAATGGACTGCGTATTGGATGGATTCAACTCCACTAACTCAGGATACGAATGAATATCAGAAGATTTCATCGAGATCAAAGCAGAAATGGCTGGTTTTGTCCCAGAACCAAAGGCAAGAGGAGTTCGATAGTCTTTGTGAATCGAAGTATTCGCTCGAGTATCATGAATTGTCAGATGCGACAATGAAACTCCAGCAGTAAGATCATCATTCCACATATTCACAAAGACTTGTAATACTCCCAAATCAATTGATGAAATTGATTCCTATTCCTAATATCCAACTTTCATTCCTACCTTCAGTGATCCTACTTTCTCATAGAGCAGTTGACCTGTATGCTCAGCTGGATATCCTCCATAACCACTTAGCAGTTCAACACTGATTCCATCAAACACCAATTCACCTCGAATTCGTTTTCCAAAGTCGTTTGTTGAGGACTCTTGCTTCACTGACTGGAAAGTCGATCCTTCTTCATCCTCTTCCTCGATCCGTTCCAGTGGTGCACCTGCATAGATCGGAGATACTGTTTCTGCATTCGCATTCTTCTCAGGTAATTCATCTAAACACTCCACAGCTTTCTCAGCAAGGTTTCCTTTCACACACTTCATCAGGAAGGTTAGCTGTTCCTCATTCACCGTCAGAGCCACCTTCGTCACACGAGCATTCACTTCAATCACTGATGCAACTACTGCCACCACACTCATATCAATTCCTCCCATAAGAGCTGATTCTCGTACAGTTCCCTCTTCAGTAATGGACGTAATGGCTCTCATATTGCTGAGTTGGACACGAACAGTATTCAGCGTTTCCTTCTTACTGGATTCCTTCACGATCAATGTATCGCCTTTCTGCTCGCAGAGAGGCGCTTGGTTCTTCACAGTAAGTTCACCCAGCTCAAATGTCGCCATTTCCTTGGTATCACTCGATGCAGGTGCTGATACACGGAAGTTCTTGATCACCACATCAATCAGAGGCAGTTCTAATGGAAGCTTCTTCTCTACTTCTTTAGATTCCATGTTTAGGAAACTCTTTCCAATCATCATGGCAGACATTCGAATCGAACGAGCAAGAGAAGAACGATTTGATACAGTAGACGCACTCGAGTTTGTAGAAACACTTATCTCATCTCCTTCCTCAATCGTATCCAGAGGAACAGAAAAAGGCAGAGTCTCTACAGCAGGTTCCTCTGTCTTCAGTAATGCCAGTCCATCAGCAATCGGTCCTGCCATAACATATCGCATCAACTCATCAATCACACGCATACGCAGTGTAACGGCTGGAGCTCGAAGAATTGCTCGTACAGCCATAGGATATCCTGGATATTGAGGATATCGCACATCTGTGTTCAACGACAGATCAAAATCAACAAACTTCTCATCCTTCTTCTTGTCCAGGATCTGAAGGAAGAATGGATAGAGACCACAGCCTCGACTCACATCACGTACACACACATCTGTGAGAGATCCAGTGACTTTAATGGTTGCAGGACATATACCTACTCCTGCAGTGATTCCTGTGATTCCAGCAAACACAATTCCATGACCCGAATCTGCAGTCACCAGTACGGCAAGGGACCGAAGCGATAATGAGACTTGAACCTGTTTTCGAAGCCAATTTTTGGGAATAGGTCTTGTTTTCTCAGCAATTTTACTAGCCTTGTTTTGCAAGAGATCTGAAGCACGTGACTGAAGAGATACAGCTTCATTTTCGATCACTTGGGAGAGATATGAGGAGATAGAAGAAGTTGAACCTCGTCGTTCACGTTTATGAGGTTTCTCCAGTTCTCCCTTTTTCTCTGGAGCAATGAATGCTAACAAATGATAAATAGTCGGTCTGTATGTCAAAACTAATTGAAATCTTCATCCTTATTCTTACGACTAAGAGATCCAAAAGCAACATCCACCGTCACATCACTATCAACTTGCCAATAGTCAGGTGATGATTCCTGAACAATACCTACATGAACATGGAACAGATCTTGGTTTAGACTCTCACAAATATTACCTGAGTATTCGATCATTCGAGATACAACCAAATACTTATCTTGCTTAGTAGATGCAGTTTGCAGACAATCCTTCACATCGATTGCTTCTAATGCGACGTCTACATTCATATCGAAGGTACGTTGTTGGACTTCGACTTGAAGGCCCCGAATGGATGCTTCGATAATGGCCGTGTGCTCATTAGCAGCCGATACTTCTTCAATAAGTACAGAAACACCCTTAAGAACAGCTTGCACTTCAAGAGTCTTATTCCGTTGAAGAAGACGAATTTCCTCTTCATCCAGTTCCGACTGAACCTGTAATTGTTCATTCTCTTCTATTTGATCTTGCTTTTCATTCTCCTTGTTCTGATTACTCTCTTCCTTCTCTGATCCATCCTCCTTTCGTATAGCCAAAGCATTGGATGCAGCTTCCTTGGCTTGAGCAGTCAATACAGAGAAATCCACATCACTGTTATCAATAATACTCTTTGTATTGGATACAAACTCATTTGCATAATGCATCAATCGAAGATACTTCGTTCGTGTTAGATTCATAGTCACCACATCCAATGCAGCACCTACTTTGGTTGAAGCAAATTCAGGTTCTGAAGGAGCAATTGATAGTCCAACTGTTGCATTGAAATTGAAATCATTCACCAAATACAGATTCTCTGCTATCTGGACTTCAGGACGTGCCCAATGCTTCTCCTTATTGGTCATCAATACGTTGATGCGAGACACATTCACTAACATGTCATTATAAATGTTATCTTCTGTCAATTTCTCATCCACACCAACACGTCGTGGGTTGCTGATCACAGAAATATCTCCCAAACGACATACCAGCATTTCGGTCTCTCTTACTCCCTTAGTAATGTCCTCAGGAAGCAATACATGAACAGCACCAAGGTACACATCCAATCCAAGCAGTTTATGTGTTGATACTTCTTTCGCCACCTTCAGTTTCATCTTCTTGGTTGTTGAATATTTGCTGTAAATGTCACTTACATTTGCACTGAATGCATAGAAATTCAATTTTGATAATTCAGGGACAAAGAATGCTGCAAGATCCATAAGACATGCGATATTCCCCACAATACAAAGAGGCAGACTCACAGCTCGTATATTCACATCCACATCCTGATCTGTTGCAGGCATTTCTATAGCCACTTGTAGGAATGGCACTTCTGTAGTCTCCATCATATCTCCAGGCAAGAATATTACGGCCTTGTCCTTGTTAGTAATGGCTTCCTTTTCAGTGTAGAGAATTCGAGGCCATTTCTGGCATTGTTTGGAACTGTCTTCAATGTAGAAATCACCCATTGCCATCCACAACTGGAAATACGACTTCCGTTGAATGACACGACATGCCACCTCCTTAGATACACAACACAGAATATCCACCGAATCCTTACAGAGCTTCAGACCAATAGTATGTATACGGAAATCTGCTTTCACAAGGATATCCATTGGCCGACCACCTTCCCAAGGAGCTGTTTCACCAGGAGTGATATCGAATTCAGCAAAGAGTTCATTTCTCTTGTCTTCGTTCCATTCCAGATCAATCTCTTCACTATCTTCATCATCTTCTTCCTCTCTCTTCTTCTTCTTAAACAGACGATTCAACACAGATTTCTCTTTCTTTTCTTTCTTCCTTTGAGCACGTAATTCTGCTTGTAATCTCTCTTCCTCCTCCATTTCACATACAGCCACTTTTCGGAAGAGCAATACATTCTCAATACTCAACTTATCCTCTAGTTTTTGCAAACGAGCCAATCCATCTGCATCCTTCTTCAACGAAGGACTTGCTCCTAATTTACGCTTATACAAATCTATGTATTCTGCTCGTCGTTTCTTGAAACGCATATATTCCTTCCAGCCTGTATTACGTCGACGTTTCTTATTATCCTTCTTCACACTCCGGATAGCAAATTTCCACCAAGCACGAGGGTAGAATTAAGGGACTATTTTTTGACATTCTAAAACAAGGATATATTCTGAAGAGGATCTTCAGAAGGACGATATTGCTTGTATTTGGCTTTCAGTGCCTGAGTTCCAAGACTACTTACGAAGTGCAGAATATCTCGATACTGTTTCTGATCCAGACGCAACACGAATTTGTCCAAATCACCATCCACTACAACCATTGGCTGGGCCTGATTAGTGCGATCCCAACAAATCATACAGAATTGCTTTGCTTGACTCATATTCTGAGGAGTACATTGATCATCATACTTATTCATCAAATATGCCTCCATCAATTCCCATTCCTCATTTCCAGATCGACCTCGTACTCCGTCCTTTCGGATTTGACGATAAGCATTTGTGATTCGTTTGAACTGATCAATCTTCTCAGACCATCCAAATTCTGTTGTCACTTCTGTGATGACTTCTTCTACAGACCGTTTGCGCAATTCCACAGAACGAGTATCGATAGTTGCATGGAGTTGCAGCGAAATAGGCTCAAGAATGAAGTGACATGGAATGAGCTCTGTATGCACCATGGAGACTTCTCCTGGATGCTGGAACGGGACAACCATACATTCTTGTAATAAAGATGCAGAATTGGTAGCAACACAGGCACCTTGATCGAAGTCCCAGTAAATACCAAAACGATGCAATTTCACTTTCTTCTTGATTACGCCTGGGATAAGGAATCCAGTATCCTCATTGTCCTCAGATGGTGAATATAATCGGAGTTTTTCCAGAATGATTCCTGCGGCAAAAGCATGACCAGGACACGACCTAGACTTTAAAAAACATTCTAACGAGTACGAATGATCCTCAAACCGGATATGAACATGACTAATCCTTAGTTGAAAGTTGTCAATGATCCTTGCTACAAGTTTAGCAACAGCCGAATTATCCTGTTTTGCATTCATCTCTTTCTGCATCCTCAACTCATTTTCATCTATCGCCTATACTTATAGACTTCCAAAACCCTCACTGCTAATTGTTCTCGTTTCCTTTCCATCTCTTTTTCCTTTTCCGCTTTTTCGTCATATGTAAGTTCGGATTTAGGGCATGCAATCACATAAATATCGTCAATATACACTTTGGTCGGTTGAGAACCAAGTTTCTTCCACGGTATCTATATATCTATGAACAAATGGAGAGATTACTTTTAATGTGAGGGTTCCAACAAAACCCTCTTTCACTTGGATTGGGAGATTCAAAAAGTCAAGAGCTTCTGTCTTTACTCTCTATAAATAAAATGAAGATTCAAGTATAACGAGATTCTGCAATTCAACATCACCTTTCCACAGAGAAATCTTCAGATCCTTCTTTGAAAGTCCTTCCAAATAGTCACCAAGATAGGTAGAAAGTAAAGAACTAACAACATCCTCGAACATTTCAAGGTTCCTATGATTTCAGTTGCATTGTAATTAAGAGTGAATCCCCGCGACTTTCGTCTTGTCAAACCATTATAACAAACATGTCCAAACTAAGTCCGAATACTTGGTGATATCTTCCACCTTCTTGTCATCACGGATCCGGAGGAATCGGGGGAAACGCAAACTAACTCCTCGATCTCCCTTATCTAGTGCATATAGTTTTGAATTCGATATTTGGGCACATTGTACTTCAATAACAAGGGACGGTTGAAAGTAAACATCCATCTTCAATGATTTTGGAAGGAGGATATTGGCTATACATCACTTAACTCACTGGAAACAACAATGCAACAATGATTCTCGAGAGACTTCCCATTCTTTCAATCTCTCAGAAAGGGAACTGAGCTGTGTTACACTGAATCCACTACCTACACAGCATACAGGACGTATCTATGAATAATCCTCCCACAAGACATCTACCGAATCTTCAGCCATGACACCACAGAGGAAGGAACCAAATACACCACTACGAGTGCCTCTTCCATATTTCGCTCCTAGAATCACTACATCCATACTATCACCAAAACCCTGAATGGGTGTTTCTGAAGCGATATAATCCGCTTTCAGCTTCATCCATTCCTCTAGTGGTCACATTTCTCTTTCACAACTACGATTTCTTGATCCGAACGAATAGCGACTATCTAATTTCTTTACTACCAATCCTTCACATCCAGCTGCTACACTCTGTTGAATCAGAGGAAGAAGGTTTGTATCCGGTGTGACTCCAATCTCATTCAGGATCTGAACTCCAATCTCGGGTTTATTCGGGAAAATGGAATGAAGCACTTTCTTACGCTGATGGAGTGGTTTGTCATATAGGAGATCGTTGTCACAAAGAATTAAATCAAACATACATAACTGTATTTGATCTCTACTCTTCATTCCTCTTTTTCTATCTTACGGTTCCTGTAACTTCTTTTCATTCTTCCCTAGCAACACACTTACATCATGAAATGCCTTTACCTTCTGCGTTGTTCGATTTACCACAACCAACTCCCCGTCAAGAATGAACTCCTGTGGAAGCGATACAGACTGAGCATATTGCTGCATTATTCTCTCCACAGCAGGCTGAAGTGAAGGAAGTGTCTATGATCAAACTGGATCCTCAATCCTACTTCTCCAGACCGACCAAAGACGGTGAAGCAATTGTTATGGCGATGAATCTGAACACGGACACCATCATACTTCCATTCAATCGCACAAGGAAAGGATGAAAGAATCGATGAGGCTTCTTCAAGAGAGGAAAGAGGAGAACATAAAGCACAACTACAGAACTGTCCCGGAACAACTGGATAAGAAGAGGTTGGATTTTGAAGGAAATCGATGAACGCATCAAATTGAGGACGATGATGAAAAAGACCTTGATAATCAACAGAAGATGAATCAAGTCCAAAATGATGAATCAGTGCTCGTTTGATTAGTTGGGTTCCAAACCCTAAACCACGATTCCGAAGCATGAGGAGAGCTCATAATAATCGCATCAGAAAACAACTACTAGAAAAATAAACTTCATCAGGAGATGATAATTGGTTCCAAAGTGTAGCGACATGATGGTAAACTCGTTCTCGGCTTCCTTTTCCTTGTTCTTCCGATATTTCAAGGAGTTTCGTTCGAAAATCAGATACAGAGAGAGGGACGAGATTCGATTGAGATGGTCTTTGCGAAAACAAATTTCGGTTGGCTTCTGGAATTCCATTTGAATCAATACACATCTGAGAGATGGTGGAGTTATCCAATTGATAGTAGTTACTCATGAACTGCTTCATAGTTTTATCCGATAGATTGAGATTCACAACTTCACCTTGTTTGTTATGGATCTATATGAGAGTACCTCCAAGAAAGTACAATTCCCGAAAGTACTTCCACCGTAGGTTTTAAAGAATCATTTCCAGATTCCTCAAATACAGAATTCAGGATCTCAACTCTTTTCTTGAGTTCTGACAATTGCATGGTTGTCGCTATTGCGGAGCAGAGTTGACTAAATCGATATGGCTTTGTTACATTAGATAGTAGTCTTTTACAAGGGGCAGAGATGCAAACAAACATAAATATACTTCTGAATCCAATTTCTCCTTGCCCAAAAGAGTTTTCTGTTCGTCCTTGGTAGAGCCAGAATTAGTGGCTTTGATGTTCTCTATGTATTATTCCCACTCTCCACTTCTACCATAAGTATACCACATAGAACCAAGAATGCAAATAACGCTTCCGAGAATTCCCATGAAAGTCATCTTATTTCCAAACATGAACACAGAAAGAATAATCATCACAACTTGCTTCACATTTCCCACTACATTCATCATCAGTGGACCTCCCTCCTTCACAGCATTGAAATTAGCCACATTCAGTGCGAAAGCAAGCATTCCGTGCACGAGAAGGAGCAAAATTGACGAAACAGGAGCACTAAATGACATAACGACAACGACAAATACCTAGGCAACCATGTAGACCAGAAACCTCTGTCATTGAAGAGAGAAAGGGTCAATGCCTCAGGGAATGCTAACATCGTGTTCTACGTATCAACGAATGAGAGAGAACAAACGATGTTCAGAAGGTGGAACGTACTCAGAGGTTCTTTTCCTGAGAGAAGATACTTCGTTATGATTCCTTTGAGAGAAGAAACGGTGCAACTGATGACTAACAAGGCAATTCCAAAGAAAGTGCCATAAACATCGCCGGCACAAACCAGCATTGTACCAATAATAACAGGAATAAGAGATAAATAAATACCGAGAGGATGAACTGTACCATGAATAATGAATTCCAAAATACAAGTGAAAACTGGCATGGCACAGCGGAACATCTACAAACAAATGATTCGAATCAAATAAAACCTGATCTAACGCTAAAGAGTTGTATTTCAACGATGAATTCGACAGAATGATATTTACAATGAAAATCAGACTGACCAAAAATAGATTTATCATTTCGGATCTCTTAACTGGCCGATACTTGAAGAACTTCGGGGCCGTGTATTTCATTATCGTTGTATATACGGCACACGAGAGCATATGAACCTACACTCAATGACCAAGTAATCACTTACCATAGTCACAGAGATCGGGTAAGGACATTTCAGAGAAGTGAAGAATTTCTTGTTAAGTGTCGTCACACAAATAACAATTGTAAACCAGATAGGGACCCAGATAATCATGATCTTTTGTTTGTGTTAAACTACAGCAATAATACACACACCGCGGGAGTCAACCGAATGGAGTCACGGGAATACAATTAGTATATCTAAATTCAGTCTAAAACAAACAGTTCACTTCTTTTCAACAGTGGGTTTCTTAGGCATCGTCTTCTTGCTGCGAGAGCGGACAACAACAATGGCGACGACAACAATAACAACCACGACGACGGCAGCCACACACAGACCAATGATCAGAGGAAGATTGTTCTTCTCCTCTTGGCAACAACCGAAATCCTGGGTACGAGCGTACTCAATACCTTCGTCAACCATTCCTCCGTTCAAAGCAGTGTCAAGCAATCCAAAGATACCCAGACGAGGAATCACGTCAGGGGTAAAGTTGATGAGAACGTCGCTGTTGAAGCGCAAATGAAGTAATCGAGTCTTATTGAAATGCCTGTTGTAGTTTATCATAATTCCATTCAGGCCAACATCCACACACACAAGTTCACTACGAGGTCACACTTCATTCTGAACCTTACGTTACACTCATGACCTGGTTCTTCACATTCACACCTTTCTCACAACGAAGAGTGTTAGCAATGTCATCTGAAAGAATCTTGATAAAAAGATTGTTTCCAGTAACCTCCCAATCTTCCCAGTTGTTAGTGATACTTTTCACAAACCAGGTGTAGCTCAGCTGGAGTAACACGTTTGTACTGTTACAATAACGGTTAGTATAATATGTAGCATTGAATTGAAGAAATGAAGGTACACTCTCTTCGTATCCGGAGAATGTCCATACGAACTTCTTTGCTAGAATGAAGACAACTATTAAATCGTACAAACTAATATATTGTCGATACACTGACTTTCATACACACCACAATCTACAGATGATTGTCAAAATCCACTTCATACGTGGATAATTGTCAACAGTTCCGTCACTATTAACCACAGGCGTTGGTGGAACAAAGGATCCGAAACTGGGATTCATCCCTCCAACAGCTTCGGAAGGAGTAAGAGCATTCACAATTGCACACACTAAGCACAGGACCACAGCTAATTTACACATTATAGATTCTGAAAATAACTATGAATAAATACTTTCACTGGAACAAACTGTACAGAGAATTAGGGCCCCTCAATGTAATAGGGTCACCTAATATATATGGTACTGTATTCATACAATAACTATTC
>JABLTK010005295.1_pt1 | contig 33700 bp, 15 predicted proteins | sample 7160131 | NCBI WGS metagenome assembly JABLTK01 (sample SAMN14651221, study PRJNA627086) | human gut metagenome | isolation source: feces | host: Homo sapiens
AAATTCCACAAATGAAAACAGCTTTATATTTTTATCCGCATCTGACGTATTGGTAAGCTTTATTCTGTGTATTTCGCAATTATCATTCACCGGAACAAAGAATGTTTCATCGGCTTTAATACCGTTTCTTTCACCGGAAATCACCGTATAGACCCCTGCCCAACGACATCTTGGAGGTCTCGTAAAGACTTTACACAAAATTGGGGGTTGACTCTAATCTTTGAATTAGCAGCATAAAATAGTCCAAGAATATGTCCGAACCTCATCTCACTTGCTATCAAGCGATTTTGTTGTGTTTGCTTTTAAGGAGTTTTTAATTTACAATATTTGTACTTCATCTTTGCTCCAATGCACAGAATATATTTTATCCTTATATTTCACCGACTGTTCATTGGAGGAATTGCTGACAATTGTTATTTCCGTATTAGCTGTGACACGTTTCCCCGGGAAAAGTATATATTCATATGTAAAGTCAGTTTCGTGTTCCTTATATATCGTTAAAAATTCTGCACTGTATTCTTTCCCGTCCGTCACCGATGAGATATTTTCCCAGCCGCCGTTTCTCGTCTCACGAACTGTCTTTGCCCCATTGCTTATAACAGATACACCTGTATCATTTTTACCCCTTTTTACATATATAAAGTCTTTTTCTATTTCTACAATACTGTTTTTGTCAAGCATTATATTTTCTATTACAGTTTCGGCGCCTTTGCTTATATCCGTTCCGAGACAAACAATTATGTCGTCCAGAAAGAACCATGTTTTTTTTGCCCTGAGCCTTGTTCCGTACGGCGCAAGATACATCGCACACACACCGCCGCAATCCACACTTTTACCCGTGCAAAATCCGTATTTGCTCGGCTTGTTTGCTGTCGGATATTCTCCTCTTATGACAGTCGTTCCGGGCATCCTCTCCATGTCCGCACACGGAAAAAAGTTTCCCGAAAAACGTTTCGGGTCGGTATAAAGATAAAGCATTCCGTCGGCAGTGTGCCATGCAGTCATGTTTTCATTGTTTATCGACTCAAAATTTGCAATGTTTTTTGAGTGCATAGAAAGTCCTGCTGCAAAACTTTTTCTACGTATAACCGCTCTGTCCATTTTTTCAAAATAACAGAAACCGTCCTCCGCAGAAGATTTTTCTCCCAGTCTGTCTATGAAATATTTTGCTTTTTTATATGCCGATTCCGACATCGAATAATACCTCGAAATTTCTCTGCCGCGAACCATATCCATAAATATTCCGTTATACATAAACGGCAAAAATGATTTTCTTATCCATTCTTTCACAATTTCACAGCTGTCGGTTTTACCCGTAAGCGCAAGCATATCTGCCAATCCTGCCAGCATAGACAATCCATATCCGCCGTTATACGGAATACATCCATGCTGAATAAACGAACCGTCTTTATAAAAGCCGTCACCCTCATTCGTCCATTTAAACAACGATTCAATTCCGTTTTTTGCCGCATTAAATTCATCGGCTCGATTGCACAAAATTCCACGCACCGCAAATATTTCACTCTCCCAAAGCCTGTTTGCACCGGTCAGCTTTATCTCGCTGTTAAAATGCCGCTCTGCATTCATATACTGCTCAAGCAGTTCTTTCGGAGCTGCATCATATATAAGCGTAAATATCTGATTCACGCTTCTGGGAATCCCTATCTCCCAATACCACCAGTTCCCGTAAGGCTCGGTTTTCTCATTATACAGCGGCAGCAGCTTGTACAGCTTTTCCACCGCCTTTGACGCTTCCGCACCGTTAAGCAATTCGTTTAAAATCTCTGCAAAAGCGCCGTTAAGCTCCCCGTCATTCTGCGGCATTTTATCCGTTTTTGCTCCGCCATAAAAATGCACCGCTCCCGCCGCATAATTTTCTTTTATTATATTTTTATATTTTTCTATCAGATTTTTCATTTTATCACAAACTTAATTTCAAAATTTTCACTCGCCGCAAAATCAATGAGATACAAAATATCATCATCTGCATTATGCGCTTTCAGACTTTCGCTTTTTATTTCAAACTCATCTTCACATTCCATAACAAGATTGCCTATCGTTACTTTGCCGTTTTTCACCTCCGGCTTTATGACAGACACAAACCGCTCCTTTATTTCATGAGGTCTATCGTCATTAAAAACAAACCTGTCGTTCAGCCGCACACCGTCGTTTTCTATAAAAAACTTCCTGACAAGCTTTGAAAGTCCCTTAACGGCATATGCTCCGGCAATATCCGCTTCAAAAATTCCGCCGCTGCTTTTTAATACATCTGCCGAAAATTCAGCACCGTCGTGCTGATATTCTCCGTCTATCATCGGTACGCTGTGACCTCTCGATGAGGTACATAAGCAGTCATATCTTTTCTCGGTGAAATAATCGTGAGTATATTCTCCGGCTCCGTAATCCGCCAGAAGCTGTCCGCTGTTATCGGCGATTATAAAGCTTCCTGCGTCGTTATGATTATGACTTTCTCCGTTGTTTCCGCCCTTTGCCGAAAACGCAAAATTTTCCCTGCGGTTTACATACCATTCGCAATCCTCAAAAAAACTTTCCTCCGGTGCATTTTCACTTATTCCCATAAATCGCTCATCTATCCACACCAACGACCTTACGGCAGTTAAAAATCTGAAACAGTTATCCACGCCGTCGGGAATTTCCTCTGTAAGTATTTTTATATCATCTCCGAATTTATTCCTGTAATAATGAGCAAGTGCAGCTGTGAAATGCTCTTTTCTTCCGCAGTCGCTGTAACTTATTACCGTATCGTTTTTCAGGAATAAATTCTGCTGACACATGGCGATATTTTTAATTTTTTCATTATCCGTAATGTCAACACCGTATTTATGCTTATATAAGTCCGCAAAGCCTGTAAAATACCAAAAACCGTAGTTCCAGTATCCGAGTCCCTCCGGCGATATGCCGTCGCTGCCGAATCCCGAAATATAGTTTTCCATTGTTTTCAGAATCCTGCTTTCTATGTTCCCGAACCTTTCCGGAAACATATACATGAAAGTCATTCCGACGCTGCCGCCGCATACCGACGCCCAATTATGCGTATAGCTTTCCCACGCAAAGGTTTCCTCCTCAAACGGCAGCACAATACGCCGCATAAGCTCATTTCTTACCTTTGATACCGTGTCCGGCGGCAATTTATCTCCGAGTACAATACAAATTTCCGAAAGCGCCTGTCCCGTCTCCGACGCGAACAAATCAATTACACGTTCGGGCTTTGGATTGCTTTTTTCCATATGCGCCGGAAGCGCCCATGTAAATTCCTCGCATATATCGCTTATTATGTCCGAAAGGTAATCTATCCCTTCGCCGTATATAAAGCTCATCAGAGCAGCATTTAACAGCACACCTCTTCTTTTAAAATACAGCTCTTCGTATTCTTTTCGCGAGCCTGTTTCGTAGAAAATATCAAATACCTCTCTTGTAAGCCGCGGAAGTTTTTTTCCGCACTCTGACGCGTATTCACTTTTCAGCTTTTGCAGTCTTTTCTCAAAACACGGCATAGCTTTTATTTTTTGAAAATTCATATTAATCCTCCCCTCTGGCTGCGTAAAAAGCCATAAGGGGGACTCTTAAAAAACAGTCCCCCAAAATTTTATTATTTTTCCGACCAAGTGCAAAGCGGCTTCATTCCGTCCCATATAAACGCTTTAAAGCTCGCAGCGCCGTCGGCGGTCTCATAATGATTTTGCTTTTCGACCGCACTTTTGTAAATCTTAATCAGATTTCCCGACGCATCATACACAGCAGTGTATAGCGACGCATTAACATTAGGAGCATCCGGTATCTGCACGCTTACATCAATTCCGTTTTCGGTATTTACCGAAAGTATTTTATACTCCGTTACCGGCGTAACCTCGCCAACGGTATATGATGTTTCACTTACGTTTATATTATCAAAATATGTTGCGTTTTCAATTTCGCCGTTGTCCTTTGACGCGGTATGGAAAAGCTTAACCGACGTTATTCCCTCTTTCAGACGGTCAAACATATACTTATTCTTTTCATAATCCTTTGCCTCATACACAAAGCTGTAATTATCGTACTGCATAACCCCGTCAAGCCACATACTGAAAGTTCCGGCATTGGGATTCAGGCTTATTTTAACATTATACCACCTGTTATTTGAAATTCCCGGCTTTATTTCATAATAATTTCCGCATATACGCATTGATGTCAGTGTAACATAAACAAGCTGAAGTTCGTTTCCGTCTTTTGTAACGGCATTTATACCTCTTACGGCTCTTACAGCGCTGTCTCCGCCCTCAAACATCATATCAGCCTCAATTGTGATGTTTCCCTGCACATTATCGGCATTGCTTATCGGAATAACCGCATTAACGCTTTTATTTGCTGTTGCTGTTGACAGTTTCAGAGATGAATCCGTTTCACCCTCCGGCACTGCCGCGCTTACGCCGTCGGCATCCTCTTGTAAATTGCTTATCAGCTCTGTGCCATTGTTAAATGCAATGCTTCTCACTGTTTTTGCATAGCCCGATGTTATGTAATCCATATGCTTGGGTCTTGTTATTTTAAATGTTTCTCCGTCATTTGCAAGCGTTGTCAGACCGTCATTATCCGTTACAACGGCATACATTGTATGCACTCCTGCCGCAGCATTCGGCGCAAATGTCCATACATCACCATTCTTCTGCGCATTTCCGGCAAAAGTATCGTCAATATACACACTCACGTTTTCAACAGTTCCGTCTGTATCATATGCCCTGATTAATATATTTCCGTTCTCGTCCTGCTCCATTTTGCTTATGTACGGAATATATTTATAGCAATCCGATTTTGTCGTAATATCCTTATAGAAATAATTTTCCTTTTCATCAGTCTTAAACGGCGCCATAGGCAAGCCCTTTGCATTAAACAGGTTTGCCGCCGCCGGAGCAGCCGTCTGCGAAGCTACAAGCTCCTTGTCAACACCCGGAGTATCCGACCATGCATATCTTATCTGCGGATTTGTTATTCCTGCTGCGTCAATCTCTATTGTATCGCCGTTTATTGTTGCCTGCGCATCGGAATATACGCCGTTGTCATCTCTGATTTCAAATGCAAGAGGAGCCTGCCCGTCATCTGTATTTAACGCTCCGTAGGTATTCTTAAAGTTAAGTATAAGCTTGTCTCCGTCTTTTGTCATGCTTTCAAAGGACGGGCTTTCATTTTCGCCGCGCGTACCGTTTATAAAATCCATTACAAATGCCGCTGCTCTGTCGGCTATCGGCTGTTTATCCTGCGGATGAACATCGTTCGTATTTCCTGTATCAATACTTACAACCGTTCTCACATTGTCAAGTCTTTCGGATACATTCCACTGACCTGCTCTTACGCCTGTTCCGATACGATCCGGCTTATATATTTTAGAAAAATTTGCGGTAGGCAGCTGAATCACCGCAAAAGGCAGATCTTCATCTCCAAAAACAGTTCTCCAGTTATTTATAAGCGAAACCATTGCTTTTTCATAGTTGTTGTTTGAATACCACGTATTGCTTTCGCCCTGATACCATACCGCCGCACAGAACGACATATCTTTAAGCGGTGAAATACGCGGATAAAAATATGTTGACTGTGACGATTTTGCACCGGAAAACATACTGCGCATATCCGCATCCCAGTTAAACGCATAATTACCTGCCCATGCGGTTATTGCCGACCCGTCATAGCTTGCTCTTACAACGCCCACGGGAACATCGGGATTTTGGTTAAGCACACGTTTTCCTATCATATATCCCAGAGCCGAGAAATAATACGAATTATCTTTCGATGCGGTTTTCCAGCCGGAGGTATCTTCCGAAATAAGCAGACGCATATCCTCATAATCCTTATCGATTTCACTGCGCAGCTGACCGAATGCCGAAAAGGTTCTGTTCATATTAGACTGCCCCGAGCATAAAATCACATCGCCGACCGCTACATTTGACAATGTTATTGCCGCGCCGCTTGAACCTGTTAGTGCCAAATCGGCAGATTTTAACGCCTCCATTGCCGGAAGTGTTATTTCCCATTTTCCGTGTTCTGCCGTACATGAAGCGGTCTGACCGTTAAATGCTGCGGTTATAACCTCGCCGCTTTTGCCGCTGCCCTTTATAACAATAGGCTTTCCTCTCTGGAAAATCATATCGCTTGAATAAATGTAATCTGTCAGGAATGTGCTCACTGAAACGGAATCCTCCGCACTTCCCGTATTGCCGTTTGTATTTTCCGCAACAGCTTTAACGGTATTGCTTCCCAATGCCAAATCCGATACCGTATATTCGTAAGGCGCCTCCGTATCGGTTGAAACGAGGGTGCCGTTAAGGTAAAAATCTACCTTTGTCATATCACGGTTAAGCGAATCCGTCACATTTGCCGTATACTTGATTTCCGAACCGACCGTAACCGCCGCATCCGAGGGGGTTCTCGAAAGCTCTACGCTTACAAGAGAATCCGGCTCCCTGGCAACCGTCGATGACGACAGCGTTATGTTGTCATAGAAGATATAATCGTCATTCTTTTCTTTCTGATTCTGCACAAGCGAAATACTCGACAGATTATCAAGTGTAAAATTTGTCGCCGGAGTCTGTGCGTTTGAAATCTGTACTCCGTCCAGATATGTTTCCACAATACCGTTATAGAAGTCGATAACAACCTCTGCATTATACCACTTTTCACAGTCTATGGTGACACCGCTGTATATGGTCTGTGCAGTTCCGTTCGATGAATACACTTTTTTTCCGGTAAGCTCTGTTCCTTGATTTATTGCTATGGGATAATACTCCGTGCCGTCCGAGGCTGAAAGCTTTAATCCGTAAAACGGCAGGAATTTTTTATATGACGGGTACACATCATGCAATGCGAAATCATACGATAATTTCAGCTTTGTCGTGTCGGACGCTGCCTCTGTTTCGGGTACTTTATATACCTCAATCGCTCTTGCCTCACCTTTATTCGTTGATTCCCCGGACGCAAGCACCTTGCCCGACGGCTTTGAAATACCGTTTGTGTTCACGATTGCCGAAACCCTTTCATCACTCACCTCGATATTCGACAGGGGGGATTTGTCGCTTTCGGTATAAAGAAACCTAAGGCTGTCCCTGCCCGTTTCATCACTGTTCGGGTAAAGTATGTCTGCCGTGCCAAGAACGCTGTTATCGCCGGTAAGCGCCCATTCGGACGAGTCGAATGTGAACGAATGGAGCTGTGTCCATTCCTCCTCTGCCATTATTGTCTGCGGAATTGCCGATACAGTCATTGCCGCCGCAATTAATGCGGCTATTGCTTTTTTCATAATTTAAAGCTCCTCTCTTCTATCTTTTATTTAATGACCGGTCTCATATTGTTCCATATAAATATTTTATAATCAGCAGCGCCGTCGGTTTTGTCAAACTCTTTTTTACCCTCCGACACTTTTTCCAGCTTTACGGAGGCAAGCGTTTTATCTGCGTTATATGCGCAGACATAAAGCACATCGTTTTCTGACGGTGTTCCTGTTATATCAAACGTAAGCTTATCTCCGATAACAAGGTTTTCCACTTTTAGTTCATTTGTTTTAAATCCGAAATTATCAATCCAGAATGCCGCAGCGTCTGTTGAGCAGTCGGGATAAATCCTTACCTCCTCCGTTAAGGTCAAATCCGGATTATTTCCGTTTTCATCCTTAAACTGCGAAAACGGAATTGAATATTCCGTAGTATTGGCGCTTGAATTGAGCGTAACCTCTGCCCTGTATTCCCTGCCGTATATATCTGCAAGCGCAATTATCGGAGTAAGTGTTTTATTGCAGTATTCATCAGAATATGCGGCGCTGTTCTTTGTGCGCCAATACCAGCTTACCGATGAGTCGGTCATAAGACCTGCGATGAAATTCACCTCCGACGCTCTTTGAAGCCCCCATGATGACGGCAGCTTTGAATACAGATACGGCGCAGTCTCGGAGGTATATTTCTGTTTGAATATATACTGAATATTCTGTCCCTTGTCGTTTATAATACCTTTTGTATCAACCACTCTGAAATAATCATCATTTGCATTGTTAAGTCCGCCGTTTGCAAAGTTCATTGAGTTGCCTTCAAAGGTTTCATAGTAATTTACGCTGTCCTTTATTTCCTCACTTCTGTCTATCGGCATATATGAAAAGGTCAGATCATCTATAATTATTGATGATATCTGCGAATCAGCCATGGATATTACAAGCTTATCCGAGCCTGCAATTACATCTTCGCCGTTATCGGTCTTTGTATTTAATGCAAACTCACCCATACTCCAGCCCCAGCTGTTCAATGACGCATCAAGATATGCCGTTCCCGTGAGCATATTGCCGTTATAAAGTTCAAGCTTGATTTTTCCCGTCTGCGGATACCTCTTTGCTCCGTATGATATGCTTTCCGCCTTTGTCATCGCCCCTACGCAAAGAGCCTTGCTCATATCCCAGTCGCTCGGTATTCCGCCCGTCAGCGTTACGGTCTGCGCAGCTGCTCCCCATAAATTATCAAACTTTAAAGCCGCACTGTTTTTATAGCCGCCGCTGCTTATTTTTTCGGCTTTGAAGTATTTTGAATCCGATTGTGTTCCCGTTGCTGCCAATTCGACGCCCGCAAACACATCATTATCGAAATCATTTACGTAAACCGTGTTATAATATGTGTTTTTTGAAATCTCTTCTTTATTTGTTATGTTTATATCATCTATAACAAAGCTGCCGGAGGTATTTTCATCAGCGCCACCCACGCGTATTCCGCGCATTCTGCCCGGCTTTATCGGCGTGTCGCAGTCGCTTATTAAAAATTTATTGAGCGGTATGCGGTATTCGTTAAAGCCCTCTCCCGAAAGATGCACGGTTACTTCGTTCGTATACGTTTCGTACACGGGGTCAATAAGAGAAATGCTTATATCTTGCTCTCCTGTCAGAGTTTTTGCATAAAATACCAAATCCGTTCCGTAAGACATATCATCTTTAATTGACGGACGTGATTTAAAGAAATCGGATGAGGATTTATAATCCACAACCGCTCTCGACATTTCTCCTCCGGTGCGGTTATATGTAACCGCATAGCCCTTGGGTGACAAATATCCGTCGCTGATTATGTTCGCCCAAATTTTGTCGCCGTCCGTTCCGTTTTGCGTACTCATAATCGGATAGCGTTTCCAGCTCCATTCTCGCTCAAAGCCGTATTTTGCTTCACGGTACTGATACGCCGCCGTTTTTTCGGGATAATCTCTCGTAAACGAGATGTTATCAATCCAGAAAAAGTTCTCAAGCTTATAGCCTGCATTTACAACAACCGATGTCATCTCATCGGGATTTAACATTTCGTCCGAAAGGTCAAACACATACTGCCGCCATTCATCATCACCTGCGGCGGTTATAATCTGCACTCCAGTACCGCCTACGCTTATATCCAGCCTTTGAGATGTTCCCGAGCTTTTAACGCATATCGAGAAATATTTCGTGTCCCTCGGCACTCTTATATCACCGAAATTCAGAGTGGTATTTCCTCCGTACAGACCGTCCTTTCGGTTATATGAAATTTTTATTGCCTTTGTTGTTTTTTTGTCTGCGCCGTCGGTTTCGGCAATTTCGGAATTGAAATACGAGCTTGAAGCAGGCCCTTTATAGTCTTTCATCGAAGCAAAGCTTGTATTATCAATATCAAATACCGTCTCTCTGCCGTTATCCGCATATTCATATTTCGGTGCGGTCACTGACGGATTTGCAGAAGTTTCTATTTTTACATTATCTATCGTAAGGGTTCCATCCTGCACGGTTGAACCTTTAACCGTAATGGCATAAATGCCCTTTAAAAGTCCGTCTGTGTTTGGATTTCCCTCTATTTTTAACTCATCCGCTCCTATTGATATATGCTGTAAAGTACCGTCAAGCTCAATTTCCTTCGTCCAGTATTCCGTATCGGTGCAATAAAAGCCTATGTTTACCTTATCTCCGGCACGTCCGGAAATGTCCATTGACAAACGCTCCGTTCCGTTCAAATCCCATTCGAGCGGAAGATACATAAGCGCCGAATAATCCGCTTTATATGTCATGGTAAGCTTTCCGTCCGACACATCGGTCGATGTGCGGTTATTTGAATATCCGCGGAACACATCCTCCGTAAAATCGTTTATATATTCACCGTCTTTTGCATTTGCTGTTGCTTTCTGACTTAAAAGATGATTTTTTATATACGCACCGTTAAATACCGTAGTCTTAAAATCCCAGCCCGTTATCATTCTCGGTGTGGACTTCATATGCAGATTCCACGCCGTATAATTCAGCGGCACTCCGTCATATTCGCCGTAGCCGTCGTCCATCCATTTTATCAGCTGACACATCCATATTGAACTGATTGAAGCCGAATTACCCGTAACCGTGCTGTCCGAACCGTCCCAGCCCCATTCGCCGGCAATAACCGGCGCAAATTTACGAACCTGCCCTACATAATAATTCCAGCTGTCACGGTTTCCCTTTGAGGGGTATATATGCGTATCATATATGATTCCGTTTCCCGATTTTGAAGTGTCGCCGTTTGTTCCGCAGTCGTCAAGAGCATATCCGCCGGCAATTCCTGAAATATCATATGCCCAGTTCTGACCTCCGGCAGCAAGGATATTTTTCGCTCCGGCATCACGTATTGCTTCTACAAGCTCCTGATGCCCGTATGCTCTTACAACGCTGCCGTCTTTTAAGATGTTTCCTCCGTTACGCCATACCTCCCATGTGCTTGTTTCCGAATCGGTTTCCCATGCGGAGGTTTCTTCGTTATATTTCTGCGGCTTTATACCATGCGGCTCATTGAGAAGTCCGAAAATTACAGTCGGATTGCTGCCGTATCTCTGCGCCATCTCCGTCCAGAAATCGTATGTTTCCTGTATCGGCATTACATATGTATGGCAATCAAGAAGAACATATTTTCCCCTTGACGCCGCAAGCGAAATCAGATTATCGACATATTCTCTGTATTTTTCCGCGCTGAGTCCGCTGTTTTCGCCTTTTTCCGCAATTGAACCGTTGTTCCAGTATTTCGGCTGCACCGCAACTCTTATAACATTTGCATTCCACGAATCGAACATTTCGATGGCGGATTCATAAATATGCTCCGCCATGCCCCAGCCGAGACTGGGAACATTCACTCCTCTTAACGTAATTTCACCCTTATCCGTCACAAGACGATTTCCCTCAACCCGCATTTCATCGCTTTGTGCCAGACCGCTCGACGACGCAAAAGCCATCATACATAAAAGTACAATAATTCCTGATATTTTTTTCATCTCATTCTCCATTCTGCCGCTTAAACGGCACAATGCCATGCAAAAATTTTACATCGCTTTTCCCATACTTTTTCCCTGTTATACCGATATTGTACATCAAGGCTGAATTTTTATAAATAGCGCAAACTTTTGATGTATGCGGTTTTATTTTTTTCTTTTTACAATAATCAGCTGACGCTGTTTTCCGCCCTCTGTGTGCATTATTATTTTTGACGCGTCATTTCCTGCACCTCTTTCGCTTAAAAGCTCGTCTGCCATCGGTACATATACCTTATCCGCCGCTTCATCTATACACAATACGTTAAATTCCGTAAAATCGGTAATTTCTGTGCTTTGCAGCTGCCCGTAGGCCGTATCGACAAGCGTTCTCAAAACAAGATTTGTTCCGTTTTTATATGCCAGCGTGCCATATACCACTCTGTAACCCGCACCGAAATTGTAGTTTCCCGACGAATCATAGATATGTGCGGTATTATGACCGTTTTGTGCATATCTGCCGTCCGAAACGGCTATCAGCGTTTTGTTCAGTGTCAGCGGATCTGCACCGTTTCCGTATTCGTTCCCCTGTTTTACGTAATCGGGATCGTCCTCGTCTCTTAAAGAGAACACCTTTACATAATCGGCGATTTCACCGCGTGAATTTACTGAGTATCTTATAATATCCCCTTTCTTCACCGTAGACATAATGCGCGAACCGTCAGGACCATTGTACGATTTTGTCAGATAAACGTCCTCCGCCAAATCCGCACATACCTCCGAATTGCCCTGATAACCCCATATTCTCGTAACCTCCATACCGTTTGAGTCAAGAGCCTTTCCTATACCTGACACCACCGTCAGCGGTACTGTTTTATCAATCGTTTCCGCCGCGTCTATGGATTTGGAATAAACAATAATGCCTGCCACACGTTCTTCGTTCAGATTATAGGCATCTATCCTGTTCAGCTCTGTGTATTGCTCACCCGTTTCGGGATAGCTTCTCCAATCCTTAAAATAGGCAAGATTACTTTTTGTGTAGTTATTAATATTCCTTACTCTGCCCGTATCGTTCGTTACGGGAACAACAAATACTTTCGTATCATTATTCACCGCGGTAACGGAACCGTTATTGTTTGAAAATGCCATAAGATTTCTCAAAAACGTTCCGCCGGCTTTCTGACCCGATGCTTTTTTTGAAAAATCGGGATAATAGGTCATGGTTTTTCTTTTAAAAAGATTTGTTTCCTTATCTGCATACTCGTTCGGTGATGTATACGGCGTATCAATATACTTTATAAGACCATCGTTATCGGTTTTATAAAGTATCGGTTCACGCACATATACTACGCTTCCCGAATCAATGTCGTGCGGCTTGTAATCCGCATCGGTGTTCTGCTTTTCTTCACTGCACTTTTGCGCGGATTCTCTCAGAGCATTAACAGTGCTCACCGTTCCCTTAAAGCTTACTCCGTCAATAATAATCTTTTTAGCCGTTTTAAAATCCTCCGCCTCACCGACATACGGCAGCATACGAAGTCTTACGCAGTCCTCACCGTCGGAATTTGCATCATAGGCATAAATTAAATATCCGTACTTTATTTCGTCCGCCGTTTCCTCCCTGAGCCCCGCTATGCGGCGCTTATAATCAAGATAAAAGGTATACTTTTTGCCTGCTTTTACCTTTGGACGGCAATAATCTTCATTTGTACTGTAACTGTATTGCCTGTCTCCGCAGAAAATCGTACCTTCTCCGCCGGATTCGACTGTTGTAACCTTTGCGCTGTATGCAAGATTGCTTACGATTATTCTTGTTTTTTCTTCCGATTTTGCTACCGACAGCACCGAATTTGAAATAATATAGCTGCTGTCGACAGGGTTCATGTTTCTGTCAAAAAGTTTGGTATCGGGGCTTGTGAAATTCACATCAAGCGTATAGTTTTCAATATCATTATACAAGCCGTAAATCTTATTTTCCTCGGCAGATACCCTGTCCGTCACCATAATATCGTATTTGAACACAAATATGACTTCATATCTGCCGTCGCCGTTATTGTCTATCGCCGTTATGCTGTCACACTTCTCCAAGTCCGATTTGTCAAACCTTTTTGCCGACATATAGTTAAGCACCTCCGTCGCCTTATCGGAAACAGAAATACTTTTATCCTTTTCGCCGTTGTTATAGTATATCCGCGTATCGCTTGCGTCGAATATATCCGTTCCCTCAACGGTAAGAATATTATTCTGCGGAAGAACGCTCAGGTACAGAAGCTCTTCATCATCCAATCTGTAATAGGCGCTCACCTTACAGCCAAGCTTATCTAAGTATTCATCGGCTTTGTCGGTCCAGAACAATCTGCCGTCTATGCTGACGTGATTTTCCGTTTTGTTTTTATCCAGACTGTATTCGTCCGCCGAACGTACAGTTCCTTTTACATAGTTTATGTCCTTAAAATATTCAAGCGCTTTTTTGCCGGACTTTTCCCATACGGCATTTCCGCTTAAATAGTTTTTCTTATAAACCTCCGCTTCAAGAGCATCATCAATTATATGAGCCGTATCAAGCATTGTAAGCTCCATATCCGGCTCAAAATTCTGCGCCGAAAGCTTATACTGCCGCCATACGGACAAATACGCACCGTCATCTCCGCCGGATTGTTCTGCAAATATTCCGTAACCGAGCGCATTTACAATAACTCTGACTGCACTTATAAATTTCACGCTGCCGGACGCATTTTTCAGTGTACCGCCGTCATACCCGAGTGAACGTATTTCATCATATCCCAATCCGTTCATATCCATAAGACCGCACACTGTTTTTGCAAAATCTCCGGCAGTGATTTTATCCGTATGCTCGCCGCCGTTTGTGCCGTACCATATGTCCAGAGCCGAAAGCTTATTCACCGTTTCGTTGTATTCCGTTTTTAAACGTATGTATTCCTTGTATTCCAAATCCTCCGTGTATGCGTCATCGGGATTGTCCAGTTCATGCTTGGGACGGTTATCAACAGCATCATCGGGACGTTCCTCCTCTGTGCGGTTTCCGTCGTCATCAAAATTTGCCGCACCGAAAGCCGATAACGGCGCGGCGCACAATGACAGTACAATAAGCGCCGCCGCAATTCTTTTTAATATGTTCATACCGTTACCTCCTCTTTACTATTATGATACATGACGCCACATCGCTGTGACGTTCGGCAATTATTCTGCTTGCACCGCTCTCGCCCGCATACTGTGCCGGAATTATATCCTCGGGAGTACCGAGCTTCACTTCGCCGTTAACCTCGTCAATAATATAAACTCTTCTGTTTTTCAGATTGAGGTACCTGTCTGCGCTGCCTTTATTATCCGCGTCACTTCCCGGATATACACCAAGTATAACAGTGTTGTTATGAACCTCCTTGGCATACCCGAATTCAAACGAGCATCTCACCCCCGGGAACCATGCGCTGTTATTGTTGCCTTCCCAGAGTCTGCCGCAGCGCACATCATCATTTCCGTTTTCCGCATTTCCCGAATATGCTATCAGATTTCGCTTTGAACCGTAATATTCCGCCGCTCCGTCTGCTTCAAAACCACGGCTTACAACGGTGGGATCGTCATCATTGCTTAAATCGAATATTTTATGATAGTCGCTGATTTCATTTCTGCTGTTAAATCCGGCACGTATGACATCTCCTTTTTCCAGCACGCTGACAGCCGTCTTGCCGTTGTTGGAATACTCCCTTTCAAGCGGACAATTTTCCGCCATTATATATTCTTTTTCTTCGCCGTTGTATAGAACGGTAAGCAGAGTTCTTGTTTCCTCGTCCTTTAAAATCTCGCCGATATTCTTTATAACCATCGCCGTGGAATTGCTGTTCAGATCCGAACCGCCTGCCGTTTCGGAATGTATGACCGCAATTCCTGCTGTTTTATCCTGCGACATATTGTAAATTTCCACACGCTTATGCGTACCCGATGTGAGATTTGCAAACGGAGTAATTCCGTATGCGCCTTTATCATTCATATCAGATTTATCGGGCGGAACGTTTATTATAAGCGTATCCTCCGCCATTCTCACATATCCGACATACGCTTTATAAAGCATATGATAGTACGAATCCGTCAGATCGCGGTATCTGGTAAAGCTTGACGTGTCCGCATACAGGTTGGCATCGTCAACGTAGTCTGCCGTATCTATGTTTCTTACTTTACCGTCCGAATTTTTTCTGAACTTTATAAGCTGATTTACAGAGGATGTATCTGTGTTTGATTTTTTCAGCGTTTCCTCCAATTCGGCAGCCGTTGTAACTTTATTTCCGTTCACGGCGGCTTTTGAAGTCAGTTCAATATTTTCAAGCTCTCCGTCCGATGTGTATACTTTAATAAGCAATTCTTCACCGGAATCGGACTCCATTGTGTTTATCACATAACCGTAGCTGTAATCGGAAAATTTGTAGTTATATAAAACATGTGCAATTTTATTTCTGTAATTAAGATATACCGTCACTCCGTTCCCTGCCGAAAGCTTATTCAGCTCGGACAAGGTATTCATTACATTATCCGCGGCAATATATTTGTTATCCCCTATACGCGCATAACGTTTTCCTTTCTCTGTACCTGTTTCCTTTACCGCTCCGTCGTCACGCCTGCGTGAAACATATATCACACAGCTTTCATTTTCTTCGTCGCGCTGTACCGACAACACGTCGTTTACGGCAATATTCTTAATGCTTATTGCGTTTCCGTTACTGTCATACACATTAAACACTGTATTGCCGTCGGGAACTATCGGCATATTTTCATAATAATCGTATATTGTGCCGTTATCCGCGGATATTTGGCTGACAAAGCAGTTTTCTTCCGTTATCAAATTAACGGCATCGTACGCACCGTCATTATCATTGTCAATAAGAATGATTTCCTCCGCATTTTTGCAGTTCTCATCAGAGAGCTTTGAAATATAGTTATAGTTTTTCATCAGCCGCGCACTCTTGGGAATTTTGACGCTGCGTTTTGATGAACCGCTATGGTAATACAATTCCGAATTCATAAAAGAATCGAATTGTTCCGCGCTTACTGTAAGAACAGCGTTTCGTCCGTCATCCTCCGCATAGAGAAGCGTTTCGTCATTTTCGGAATAATAGCCGTTTACTCCGTATCCGAGCAGGCGATATATTTCGCTGTCGGTACACATATACATTTCTCCGCCGATTCTCGCCGCGGCGTTATTTGTTCTCTCTCCGCTGTCAACCGCGCGTATTCCGGCGCTTCTCAAAACTCCTTTTACGGTAAGTATATTATGATAATAATACAGCGCCGTTTCCTCCGTTACCGCATATGACGGCGCCGCGCCCGACAAATCCGCTTTTACTATGTTTACATCCTTTATACAGTCAATCAGCTTCATAACTGTTTCAAAATCCATCGCCGAATCCGCTGCCCCGAAGCCGTCTTTAATCAGCTTATATTTGATTGCTGCGGAATAATAATCCGTTATTCCCTCTATTTTCATCAGCTCGCCATAGCCCAAAGCCTTAACCGCCGCAGACATCGCCTCCGAAACGGTTATCGGATCATCCGGTCTGAAAAGTCCCATATCGCCCGATATTATATTTTTTGCATAAAGAAACATAACGTCATCATAGCAGATACTTTTCTGCGGTACGTCCGCATACATTACACTGCCATCGGAAAAGGCATTGTCTTTTTTATTCATAAACGATGCCATAATTCCTGCAAATTCACCGCGGCTTACAACGGCCTGTGCATTCTTTTTTATATTTACAAGTCCTATTGCCGAAAGCTTTTTATACAGTGAACCATATGCCTCTATTTCCTCCCTTGCCGTTCCGGTAATATACGAATACACATCATAAAGCAGCTTTGCACTCTGCACACGCGTTGCCGCATTTTTCGGCATATATCGGTTATCCTCCATTCCCGAAAGCAGTCCCATTTCCTTTAAAGCGTAGACGCTTCTTTTTGCATAATCGGAAATATCCGAATCATCACTGAATTTTCCGCCCTGATTCTGCGGCAGTGAAACACCCTTCGACATTAACGTTCTTGCAATAAGCACCGCCATATCCTCACGGGTTATGCTCATGCCGACACCGAACTCATTTTCGGTAATTCCCGAAACAATTCCTGCCTGCACCGCAGCATTTATATACGGAGCATACCATTGTTCTTTGTCAACATCATTAAAACCGCTCTGCATCGTTTCGTCATTATCAATTGCCGCCGCTCCCAGAAGAAGCTTTACAAACTGCTCTCTCGTAACCGCGTAATCAGTGCCGAAAACGCCGTCTGAAACACCGTCCGCTATTTTTAAAACATACAGTGCCTGTACCGCATTGTATGCCCAATGCGATGGCGGTACATCGCTGAAAACCGTTTTCTGCGCAGGGAAAGAATTTTCGTTCTGCGCCTGTGCATTTGACGAATCCGACGGAATTACAGTGCCGCTGCCGTCGCCTTTTCCCGACACGTTCAAGGACGGATTTTTCGTTTCGTATTCAGAAAGCATGCTGTTCAATTCCGTAATTGAGGTTATCTGCTTTTTTGATACATATGAAAGATATTCCGTCTTTCCGCCCGTGGTAAGCGCATTATACTTTGCATAATTAAATGCGTTACCGATACGTTCCGCATTTTCTTCAATCAGCTTTCCTATTTCGGCATAGTTGCTCACGCTGTTTACCGCATATATAAATCCGTTTTCAAAAAATGCTCTGTCTGCCGCTTCAAGGCTGTCATATCTTTTCTTTGCGGTCATATCGAGAACCTTTGAAACATTACTGCGTACATATTCGCCGTAGAACGTCGCAGAGGTGTCAAATCCGAGTATATCGTTATAATTTCCGAAAAGCATTTTCAGAATCTCATCGTCACATCTGTTGACAAGCTGCAAAACCATAGTCCTGCCGACTGCCGTTCTCACTTCTTCTATATCCGTAACGTCTTTGTCGGCATCGGTAAGCACGGATATTTGCTCCTGTTCAGAGAGCATATCCCACAGCTGCGACGGCACGCTAAGAACCTTTCCGTATTTTTTGTAAAATTTAATCGCATTTTCCGACGTCAGGCTTTTATATGCTTCTATACAGCCGCTTATTTCCTCATCCGACGCATTGTAAAAGTTTCTTTCCGCACGGCTGTTCCCGAAAACGATAACTGCGCTCATTTCACCACTGTTTTCGCTGCCGATTAATATATCCTCATTAATTTTTCCGTCTTTTACAAGAGCGGCTCTTACACCGATAATTTTGTCGCCGGATTTGACCGCAATCAGTCCTCCTCCGCTTTCTGCCGAAGCGGATATATTTAAAACCCCGCTTCTTTCCGAAAAGCTCACCGACACTCCGCTCAACTCTCCCATGCTGGCTGACGTTCCGATTTCCGCATAAGGTATCGTAAACGGCGGCGCCGCAGGTTTAAGTTCGGACAGATTATTGACTACAAAAATCTGTGCATTTTCGTTTTTATTGACATTGCCGTTCACGGTAAAATCAACGGTTTGACCTGCATCTATACTTTTCTCCTCCGAGGTACACGCTCTTATCAAAGCGCCGCTTTCCTTATCGGTTATTCCCATAATAACCGCCGCTTTGGCATTTACGGACGCACTCTCATTTATAACCGGAATTATTACGGAGGAGGATATATCTCCGCTTATTTTATCTTTTAAAACCCTCAGCCCGTCACGAAGCGTGAATTTAAGCTTATATGTCTTTTTTGTCTTTCCCGATGCGCTCGTCACCGTTACGCTGCCCTGTCCCGGTAATTGCTGCGGCAGCGACAGCTCATATGTCGCGCCGCTGACCGCCTGCTGCGTATTTGTCTTTTTTATTTCCTCCGCTTCCGGCACTACCGTGAAATGACTGCTTATTTCCTCCGGCTTAATATATCCGGGCAGCGGTACTTCGTTTATTTCCTTCTTTTTATCAAAGCCCGTCACCTCGCTGCCGTCTGTATACAGCGCCTTTATTTCCGCATTTTCATGATAAGCTTCTTCACCTGCCGACGGCGGATTTACCGCCGTCTCCGTGTCCGTTGAACGGTCAAAAAGCAGCTCATCTATTATCAAAGGTTCATCCCACGGCGTTTCCCATGTTGAATCATCGGGATTTGCTCCGAAATAATCCTTGTACGGAAATGAAAATGACATACTGACAAGAGACGTATAGCTTTCATCCTGTATACCGTCTTTCATATTTGTGCCATTGCCGGCAAACACGCTTGTCGGCAAGCTTATATATGCCCATTCTCCCGTGTTCGGAAGCTGAAATTTTTTTGAGTATTTTTTGTTTCCTCCGGTGGAATTAAACTCAAATATCATCTCCACCGTACGGCTTGCCGCCGCACCGCTGCCCGTATGGTCAACGGTTTGGGGAGTATGCACATACATGGAAATTGTGTTGGTATCTCTCATTAAATCAAGCATTTTCATACTTTCTCCGCCTACGGTTATATCAGACTGCTTGAATTTAAACAGATATGCATTATAACGCTTTGCCGGATTATTTATTTTGAAACCGTGATATGTTATCTGCAAAGCCTTGCCGTATTTTCCCTCCACGTATGATTTTGACAGATTAGGCTGCGCCGGCGACTCGCTTGTGCCGCCGCTGTAACCGTACATGGTGTCAAACAGAGAATCGGAATCCATTCCCAGCTTATAATTGAATTTTGTTGTTTCCTCTGCTGTGACATGGCTTACAAGCAGCGATGATATAAGCGAAAATATGCACAGCGCCGCTGTAAGCCTTTTTATATAATTCCTTTTAATCATAGTTCAAACACAAATTCCTTTCATAATGCAGACCGTTTATTTTACGGTCAGCTTATATGTCATCGGCTCTATGCCGTTTTGCGACTCATCTTTTACGGTTATGTAATAAACACCCTTTTTATCTTTCGGAATATTTAACGCAAAATTCGTCAGCGAATAATTTCTCCACGGATAATGCGGATATGAAACATAACCGCCGTAGCAGTCGTACTTTGCCTTCGCCGTACCGTCAACAGGCAAACCTGAAATACTCATTTCGCCGCTTACGTGTCTGTCGGTTTTATTCATAAGATGAATACTTATATGCTCCTCAACTCCCGCTTCTATTTCAAATTCCTTCGGAATCTGCATAATTACATTGTCGGGATATTTTGTATCAGGTATGCCTACAGCCTCACTCTTATGAGGTTCTTCATGATAGGTGTAGTTATCTTTCAATTCTTCACCCTTGTTTGTGAACGTAAAATCCGCAATCGCAAGGCTGCCGCTGCTTTCAAGCGTGAGATTAAACAGGCTTATAAATCTCAGTCTCTGCATATGCAGTATATCGCTCATTCCTAAGTCGGAAATTCTGAATTTATACTGTTTCCACTCCTTTGAATTTACATAAAAGGATACACAAAATCTTTCAAGCTCACGCTTTTTGTAGTTTGAATGCTGTTCGTTTTTGTTTGTTCCTTTTTCTTCTTCAAAGCGCAGCATAAACTTCTGATTTGTTCCGTCACCCTTTGCCCAGAATGTGAAATACGTTGCGTCCTTAATATTCCATGAATGCGGAATTGTCGCTCTTGCCTGACCTCCGTATGAATTTTGCGGACAATTATAATAAAACCTTATAGCTGTTCCGCCGTCGGGAGTCGGTTCGTTCTCACGTACATACGTAAAAGAATCCGTATACGTATTTTCATCGTCCTCCCATGCTTTCCAGCTCATCTGCTCTTTTTCGGTTTTGTCCGAAACGGTAAATTCCGCTTTCTTCTCATAAGGCAGTCCGCCTATTGTGATATTATCTACCGTTAAGCTGCCTTTTCCCTCTTCAAGCGATGTAAACATAACCGATTTTATCATATCTGTGTCTAACAGACCGTATTCACCCTTGAATACATCAAGCGGCAGATAATAATTTTTCCAGTTTTTGTGCAAATCCAGCGGCATATACGTTGTAAAACGGCGTCCGTCGCAAAGCTCTATACCTATGCCTATTTTACGCATATCGCCGTCACCCTTTACATTGAACGCCAGCCAGCTTGCACCGCTGTAATCACCCGTAAGCTCCGCTATTGCCGCACTGCTCCAATCATCGTTTTGCGTTCTGTCAAATGCAACAATCAAGCCATTTGTCGGATTGTTTTTTTCGTCCGGTTTTCCGTACATTCCGGTTTCACATTTTACTTCATTGCCGTATACCTTAAAGTCCGCTGTCTCCGTATCAAAATCTATCGTCTTTTCCCATGTTGAAAGCGGAGACGGATCGCTGTATCTGCGGTATTTTTCCTCCGGTCTTGTGTCGGGATTATGCAGCAGCATATATTTCATATACTGCCCCGAATATTTTGTGGGATAAAAGGTTTCATAGTCCGTAAACATCGCCGGATTTGCCCCTATATGAAACGACCAGCACGTATAATTAAGCTCATTTCTTTCTATATAATCATGTATTTCGTTCATCCATACGTGCGGATACTCACAAATGTAATTATCATACCAGTCAAACAGCCTTTCGCCCCAGTGACCGTATTCGCCGACCAGAATAGGCACGTCGTCAACAACACAGTCCAGAGCCTTTTCAAGTGGATTATATTCCGGCTTCATCGGATATATATGCGTATCGTAAATAATTCCGTTGCCGCCCTTGCCCTCCGGTTCTTCAAGCCGATAGCCGTGTTCAAGTCCGTCATAGCCGTCCGCAATACCGTTTAAATAATACGCCCAGTCAAGCCCTCCGGCAATGACTATATTTCTCGCCCCCTGATTTCTCAGCATTTCGAGTATCTGCTGATGACCGTAAATATCAATTGTTTTTTCTCCGTAGGCGTCCGAGGTTTTAAGCTTTCCTCCGTTTCGCCATTCGTCCCAGGTTATATCGTGCGGTTCGTTGAGCAAGCCGAAAATAACTCCCGGATTATTCTTGTACACCTGCACTGCATCCTCCCAAAAACGCTTGTTCTGGTCTGTTATGGCATAAAATTCATGCAGATTCAGTATGACATATTTGCCTCTTGATGTAACCTGTTTTATAATATCGTCCACCTTGCGCCTGTAATCGCAGTAATTACTGTTCTGATACCATTCCTGTCCAAACCAGAATTTTGAATGAACGCATAATCTTACACAGTTTGCATTCCATTGGTCAAGCAGTATTCCTATACGCCTGTCGAGATCATTGTCTCCGCCCGTTGCCCATTGCAAATCGGGAATATTCGCGCCAGTAAGACGCACTTTTTCGCCCTCTGCATTATATATGTATTTTCCTTCCGTATGCAGCTCCGACGGGGTCTGATTTTTAAAATCGCTGCCTGCGGATATTTTTGCCTGTGCGCATATTCCTGTAAACATCACAAGCGACAACACCGCCGAAAAAAGTTTTTTCATTTTCATAGCCTGAGCTCCTTTCACGCTATATCATTCTTTAACCGCTCCAACCGTCAAGCCTTGTATAAAATATTTCTGAAAGAACGGATATACTATAAGTATAGGACCTGTTGCTATAATACAAAGCGCCATTCTTGCCCCCTCCTTCGGCACGTTGGCAAGTAAGTTTGTCGAGCCCATAAGCGCCGAATTTTCGGTAAGCATTTGTATATTTGAAATCATACTCTGCAAAAGGAATTGCAGATTGTACATTTTAGGCTCCGTTACAAAATACAGCGGCAGCGTCCAGTCGTTCCAATATGTCAGTGTTGAAAAAAGACCTATCGTTGCCAGTCCGGGCAGCGCCAGCGGCATGATTATCTTAAAGAAAATTTTCCACTCACCCGCGCCGTCAAGCTTTGCCGACTCGATAATCGCTCCTGGGATTGACATTGAGAAAAACGAACGCATTACTATAACGTGCCACGCATTCATGACATACGGCAGAATCATTGCCCATATTGAATTTTTAAGATGCAGAACATTCGTGCATATCATATACCACGATACAACACCGCCCGAAAACAGCATTGTAAAGAATGCCATAAACATGAATATTTTTCTGTATGCAAAGTCCTTTCTAGACAGCGGATAAGCATAAAGCGCCACAACCAGAGTTGACGATACCGCACCGATTACCGTCACGGCCGCCGTTATGCCGTAGGCGCGGAGAATTGTGTTTCCGGCAGAAATTATGTATCTGTAAGAATCAAGCGACCACACCTTCGGAATTACCTTAAAGCCGAAATCCGCCAGTGCGGATTCGTCTGTAAACGAAATGCCTATAACCAGAAGTACGGGATATATACACATAACAGATATTAATACGAATACAATATCCAATAAAATATTACACAAATTAATTTTTTTCATTTTCCACGTACCTCCCGATTAAAACAGCGCACTTTCCGGATCGATTTTTCTGACAATAAGATTAGTTGTCATTACAAGAATAAATCCGACTATCGACTGATAGAATGATGCGGCGGACGCCATGCCTACGCTTCCCGTTCCGGCAGAGGTCAGCATATTATACACATACGTACTGATTACATTTGTCGCCGGATAAAGCGTTCCGGTATTAAGCGGCACCTGATAAAACAGGCCGAAATCCGCACTGAATATTTTACCTACATTCATAATCGTGAGTATAATCATAAGCGGAACAAGCGACGGAATCGTTATGTACTTTATCCTTTGCCATCTCGTAGCTCCGTCAATCTGCGCAGCCTCATAAAGCTGCGTATCGATGCCGGCAATCGCCGCAAGATATACAACGCTTCCGTAGCCCGTTGTTTTCCAAAAATTCACAAAAACCAAAATCCACGGCCATGCCTTAACGGTTGCATACCAGTCAACCTTATCCGCCCCTAAAAGCGGCAGCGCCACACGGTTTAAAACGCCGTTTTCAACGTGCAGAAAAGCAAGTACAAGATAGCTCACTATTACATAAGACAAAAAATGCGGCATCAGCACTATTGTCTGGCAGACTTTTGAGAACATTTTGTTTTTTAATTCGTTCAGACCTATTGCCATAGCTACGTTAAGAATAAGTCCGCCGAAAATAAACAGCAGATTGTAAGCTATTGTATTTCTGGTGATAACCCATGCGTCCGGACTTGAAAACATAAATTCAAAGTTTCTAAGTCCGTTCCACGGACTTCCGAGTATGCCTGCCGCAAAGTTATATTTTTTAAAAGCTATTATAATGCCGAACATCGGCAGATAGCTGAACAACACCAAAAATATTGCACCCGGCAATATCATTGCCAGTAAAGGCGCATTATTTTTTAAGGTTTTCATTGCTCCGCTTTTTTTCATTTAATTCAACTCCCATTGTAATTTTTAAAAATCTGCGCTGTCCGATATGGGAAGCATCTGCTGTAAGCTGTTTAAGAAAAACATTTTTGCACGTTTTCCGGCAGCATCCGAAATTTCCGTCTCACATTTAAGCGTTCCTTCGTTTGTAATTTTATCGCTTGACACGCTGATTTTGCACAGAGCTCCGTTAGTGTCATAAACAGCCAAAACCGCCGTAACAGGCTGATTTGCACTGCAATTTGAAAAATCAGCCCTTGCGGTAACCGTACCGTTTACCGCTTCCGAAAGCTTATTAAGCTCGCGTCCGTCCTGATACAGTTTCGCCGACACTTTCATTCCCAAATTATTTGTCAGGCTTATGTTATCCAAAACCACAGTTCCCGTTCTTGCTTTTGCAGTAAGCTGTTCGGCGCTCATCGCTTTTGTTTCGGCAGCATTGTTGTTCAGGTTGCCGTTTTCCGCCGAGGTGAATGCCATTCCGATAATATCTTCCTTTGTAACCGCAACTCCGCTCTTTTTAAAATCCGACAGCGGCAGTATCACATGATGCCATTCGCTGTCATCGGTAAGAGCTATTGAGGTTTCATATCTGCTTCCGGCAATTACCTTTTCGCACATAAGCTTAATCTTTATTTTTCCCGAGCCTTTATAATCGAACTCTACCGCATTCATGTCCTTATTGGTATCCCATACCTGCGGAGCATTCAGAAACACCTCTCCCGAATACCAAGTTGCCGCACGGTATGAAATCTCGAGTCCGTTTCCGCTCTTGCCCGAAACTGATTTTGCTCTGATATAGTCGCTGTAATCTCCGGCTGTATTTTTAAATCCCGCAAAGGTGCTTGCGGTGGTAAGCGTTGTCTGGGAAATTTCAAAATCAGCGGTCTGGCTGACCGCTCTTTTAATACGTCTTTCCGGTCTGTCTGCACTTATTGCAAAATCATCTATTGTAAGCGTTCCTGCCGTCCCTTTCATATTATCAGTTATTTTAATTGATGCAAGCTCGGACAAATCCTCGGTAACGGGAATTATTATATGCTCATAGCTGCTGTCCTCTGCCGTGAAATTTTTCTTCACTATTGATTTACCCGATGTATCTGTTAATTCAAGAGTCATTGCGCTGAATGAGGCTGTTTCGTTGTCGCTCTTTGCAAGGAAATGTATGTATGCTCCGCCGCCGAAACCGCTCATATCCCAATCTGACGGAAATTCCATACTTACATATGTACTCCATGTATCAGCTCTATGGTCATATACTATCTCTTTTGCGCTGTTATCTTCATATCCTTCGCCGGAATTATCGGCTATTATATAGTTATCGTTACCCGTATAGCTTCTTGTCCACACAAAGCAGTCGTTTGAAAAGTCATTTACATAAGCCTGCGCGGCAGAGGCTGTGTATACGCTTGTACACAGCGCCGCTGCGCCGATTATAATTGCTGCAAATTTTTTCATACTCAATCTCCGTTCCGCCGCTGAAAACGGCAATCATTCTGAAAACAAGCAGCTTAAAAATCTGCCTGTTTTCAGTATTTGTCATAATAATTATTTCTTTTCTGCCAGGAATGAATCGTATTGCTTTTGTGCCTCCTCAACAACCTTATCTATTCCGGCAGCCTTTAATTTTGACTGATATTCTTTCATTATCGGTTCGGGATCCATAGAACCCATGATAACCTGACTTCTGTATTCGCTCATTACCGTCGTGCAGGCGGCAATTTCCATTTCCACCGGAGTCGGGTCGAATTTAAATCCGTAATCCATAGGCTTCTGCGCTTCTTTGTTAAAGTCCGCAAGCTGCTCCATTTTATCCTCCGCTTCGCCATTGGTAAGATAATTGAGGAATATATTTCCCGTCATCCATGTATAGCCTTGAAGCGTATACGGAGTATTTTCGCTTATATTTATATACTTATCATCAACCTTTGTGTAATGCTTGCCCTCAATACCGAAGTTTATGAGGTTATTAAGATATGCGTCCGTATTTAACAGTTCAAGGAATCTCATTACGCGTTCCGGATTTTTTGAAGTTCTTGAAATTGCCATCATTGAACCTGTTCCCGCTCCGTTTTCCTGCCATATCGGCGTTACGGGCGCCTGGTCAAGCTCAAAGTTATAATTTGCTGCTGTTTCCTGTGCCTTTCCCGGCTTTAAAAAGTCTATATAACAGAATGTTTTTCCGTCCTTTAAACGCTGCTCAAAGTCAGACGCTGTCATAATGTCTTTCTTTATAAGTCCTTCATTATAAAATTTGTTTGCCGTTTTGCAGGCTTCAAGATATTCCGGTGTTTCAACCAGATTTACAACCTTGCCGTCATAATTTTTGTTATCATAGAATATAACGGCAGTTGCCGCAACCTGTTCATACTTTATAAGAGCCTCCGGCGTTCTGTCCGAACCCCAGTCGATAGGATACTGCATATTCGGTTCGTTTTCCTTAATCTTTTTCAGCACCGGTTCAAGTTCATCAAGCGTCTTTATGCTGTTCATATCAATACCGTATTTTTCAGCAATGTCCTTTCTGTATGTCCAGCCGCGCTGCTCCGCCATTTCTTTAAGAGCCGGAATCGCATATATTTTGCCGTTTACCCTTGCATTGTTTAAAATATCCTCGCCCAGCTGCTCCGACGTTTTGGGCAAATACCTCGGAATATACTCATCCAGTGCAAGCCATGCGCCGTTTGCTGCGTTTGAATCGTAATTCAGACACCAGTTTGCGGTAAACGCCATGTCAAAATATTCTCCGGCAGCAATCATTGTACTCATCTTTTTTGTATACTGGCTCGATTCCAGACGATGAATTTTCAATGTCGCATTAATTTTGTCTTTCAGATATTCATTAACGCTTGCTTCAACGGACGCTACGTCCTGCTGTGCCGTTCCCATCAGATACCAGTTGATTTCATATGTATCCTGCGGTACCTTATTCGGGTCCTCTCCCTTTGCAGTCTGCTTTTCTCCGCAGCCGGCAAGCATGGTTCCCATAACCGCAAATGCCGCTGCCGCACTTATAACTCTCTTAAATTTCATAAAAAATCTTCCTTTCTTAATTTAATTCTTCTTCAAATACGGCTCCTGCCGTTTCTTCATTTATATTGCCTGCAAGATACATATTAAGCGCATTGCTCAAACGCACAATCCGTTCGTTATCGACTCCGAGCGAAGCATATGAATCCGCAGTTTCAGCAATATTCTTTAAATTTTTAAAATGTGCGTTATCGTAAAGCACCATCTCGTCATCATAAAGACTACGTATCACAGGCATAAGCGAACAGCTTCTTGCCAAAAGCCGCTGTACGTCCTCGCTTTTGAGGTAATCAATCACTTTAAGCGCTGCGTCTGTGTTTTCCGAGTTGGAATTTATGCCTAAACCGTAGTTTCGTACGAAATATCCCGCGGCTTTATCCTCGGGAATAGGCGCAATCGAAAATCTGCCCCTGATTGCCGATACAGAGCTGTTCATTCCTCCGTAATCCGACGCTTTTCCGAAATACATTGCTTTTTTGCCGTTTTTAAAAACCGCTGCTGCGTCACCGTTTTCAATATCCATTCCGTCAATCAGCTGTTTATACATTTTAAGTGTTTCCGCAAAGCTTACTTTCATACTGCGCTTTATTCCTATAATATTATATATCATATCCGCACTGTCCCGGCAATTAATGCTTATGCTGTTTTCATTTATCGGTATATTCCAGTCCTGCGGCGGTGAAGCAACCGTATCGTTTCTGTAATATAAAATGTCGGTGTCTACGCCTATCGGCATAGCATAAAGCCTGTTTTCATATTCAAAAGCGTTTTGGGTATCGGTAATATTTTGCTCATGCGATATTTCAAAATCCGATTCAAACGGTCTGATATAGCCGTATTTTGCAAATTCGTCCGTCCACTCATCATTCAGCCAGTATATGTCCACCGACGAATCCCGCTCCGCCATTGCCGACACATACAATCCGTGGCGTTCGAGCGTTCCTGTCGGCGCATCCACAAACTTCACACGAATGTCGGGATTTTCCTCCGTAAAATCCGACAGCACATCGTAAAAATCGCTTATACTGCCCGGCTTCATAATCTTTACTATGGTAACTCCGCTGTTTTCCACAGCCTCACTCTTACCGCCGCAGCCTGTGACCACCGCCGCAGCGGCAGACAGCAATACCAGACAGATAATCTTTTTCATCATATTACCCCCCTTTTTTTATTGTTCATATTCATATTATAGCGTTTTCTTTTCAATTATTGAATGAGGTAAACTTTAAAAGGGGGTGTTATTTTTTTTAAGATTTATTTTTTCTTGAAATCAGCGTATTTTCATGTTAAAATATAAACAAAGGAGGGAGTCTTATGAAGATTGGTATGAAAAAGCGGCCTTCAATACAAGTCAAGCTGCTTTTATCATTTATAATTGTAATTACGGTTTGTATTGTAATATTTGCGTCCATTTCATATATACGCTTTTCCGAAACCATAGCCTCCGAGAACCAAAACAGTGTTTCGCAGGTGCTGACTCTTGCCGAAAAGAACATGAAAGCCAATATTGACCATGTTGAAAATCTTCTTGTATCAATACAGGCAAATTCGCAGATAGAAACTATTCTGACCGGCAGCACTCCCCTGTCTGATCCGGAAGAAATGGAGCTGATCGACCGCAGAATAAAACAAATCGATATTTTAAGATCCTCCATTTCCGACATCTATTTTTATGCGGCAGACCGCCCGAATTATCCGTTAGCCTCCGAATACAGAGTTTTTTCCACAGATTATGTAAAAAATGAGATGTGGTATAAAAACACAATGAAGCAAAACGGCGAAACATATCTCACTATAATTGATTCTTCACCATCTGACGGAGTTTTGTGCATTACGCGTCCGTTTATAGACACACGTACTCATAAAATTCTGGGAATTATCAGAATAGACGTTACTCTCGGTACGTTTATGAAAGATATTTCAAAAATTACATTAGGAAAAACCGGTAAGGTTTTCCTTGTTTTTGAAAATCATATTATCAATCCGTGGAATAACCCGTATATTCATTCCTTCGTTAACGAAAAAACATTTTTTGAGCATATATCAAATTCCTCAGGCATCCCCACATATATTGATGTCGGAGGTGAAAAACAGATTGTTGCCGCTGCGCCGCTGCATTCGGATTCTTTAAAGATTGTCTGCGCGGCAAAATACAGCGAGATAAACAACTCCATAAACCTCGTAAAGCAATCAACCTCATTGACCGCGGCGGCAATGCTTGCGGCGGCAATATTCTGTATATTCTTCATATCACAGTGGATAACCAACCCGATTAAGCGGCTTAATTCATACATGGAACGGTTCGGTGTCGAACGCACAAAAATCCCCGTGGAAATGGAAACAAACGATGATATAGGCAGACTTTGTTCCACATACAATCAGATGCTTAATACAATAGATTCGCTCATAGATGATGTCAAAACGCTCTACCGAAAGCAAAAGATATTTGAACTTAAAGCCTTGCAGGCACAGATTAATCCGCACTTTCTTTATAATACTCTCGATTCAATTAACTGGATGGCAAAAAAGCACAAGGCAAAGGACATAAGCAGTATGGTAACATCTTTGGGACGTTTTTTCAGACATTCTCTCAATAAAGGCTCGGAATATACTACCATTGAAAATGAGATTAAACAGGTTAAAAGCTATACCGAAATTCAAATGGTAAGGTTTACAAATAAATTCGAGATTTTTTACGATATTGACGACGAGCTTTTAAGCTGCCGTATAATCAAGCTTGTTGTTCAGCCGCTTGTCGAGAACAGTATAGTACACGGCTTTGAAGAATTGGAGGAGGGCGGAATAATCCGTATAAGCATAAAGGGTGATAAGGATTACATCTATATAACGGTTGACGATAATGGCTGCGGATGTGATACGGAAAGACTCAATTCCGAAATAAAGGAGGATTTGAATCTCGATGAGCCGATAGAAAAATACGGACTGAACAATGTAAATCAAAGAATAAAGCTGTATTTTGATAACAGCTGCGGACTGCATTTTGAAACAAATTCAGAGGGAGGTGTATGCGCGGTTATAAAGGTGCTGCGCAGAGATGATGATGTTAAAGCTATTGATTTGTGATGACGAAGCGCTCATACGCGACGGTCTTGCAGGGCTTGACTGGGAGGAATACGGGATTACCTGTGCCGCCACCGCAAAAAACGGTGCGGACGCACTCGAAAAGGTTAAAGCTGTATGTCCCGATATAATAATTTCGGATGTGCGTATGCCAAAATACGACGGAATCTACCTTGCCCGTCAAGTATCGCTTGAATATCCGTATATTAAAATGATTTTTCTGACCGGATATAATGAATTTGAATATGCAAAAAAGGCAATAGAATATAATGTAAGCGAGTACCTTTCAAAGCCCATTGATGAGGATGAGCTTTTTGACGCTGTCGTGCGGCTGCGCAATGAAATACTGAAACGCAACAATCTTGCCGAAAAACAGCAGCGCCTCGATGAAACCCTCGCCAAAAGCAGATATTTTCTCAAGGATTACTTTTTTGACTTTAACAATACCGCATCTATTTTTAATATCCGTCCCGAAACAAAATATATGACGGCTTGTGTTGTTGCACAAAAGGACAGCGGTGACAGTGCGGAGCTTTTTTCCGTGCTTGAAGCTCTTGAACAAATGCTTTCAGGAAATTCCCCGTGTGATTTCATACCGTTCTTTGACAGCGACAAGCTGTTATTCATTTTCTGCACCTGTGAAGAAACGATTGCCAAAACCGAGGATATTATATTCGAGCAGTGCGAAAAAATCCAATCTCTCCTTGATGAACAATATGATTTTGATTATAACATAGGCGTTGGCGAACCGACACCGTCCTCGCCGCAAGACAGCTATACCGGTGCGTGCGAAGCGCTGGGTTACAGTAAAAATATAGGTTACAGACATATTATTTATATCAAGGACGTCGAACCAAATTCGGGAATTGCGGGATATTACTCAAAGTTATTTTTAATGTATATAAATGCGGTAAAGACGCTTAACAGCCACGATGCAAAAAAACACGTAAATGAATTTTTTGCTGCGATGGAGCGTGCCAAAGAAGCCTTGTATAACAGGCAGAAATTTTGTCTGAATTTGATAATAAATATTTCAGACGCGCTTTATGAGATAGGCTGCAATCCCGCAATATTGTTTAATAATACCGATTCGTGGGCGCTTATACGAAAAGCCGACTCACCCGAGGCGCTGAAAAACTTTATTAACAACATAACCGATGTGGTTATGTCATACATAGAAAATGTCCGAGACCAGAAGAACAAAAGCCTGATAGAAAAGGTAAAGGCTATGGTTGACACCAACTTTGCCGATGACGCCTCACTCGAAACAGCGGCGGCGCAGGTTTATATGTCGCCTTGCTATCTTTCGGTTATATTCAAAAGAGAAACCGGCATGACATTTAAAAATTATCTCATACATACACGCATCGAAAAATCCAAGGAGCTGCTCGCAAACACCGAGCTTAAAATATACGAAATTGCCGAAAAGGTAGGTTATACCGACACAAGATATTTCAGTGATATGTTTCAGCGAAACACCGGCAAAACTCCCTCACAGTACAGGGATTTACAAAAACAGAAAATGTAAACACCAAATGCATGATGTACTGATATCCGTAACGACACACGCTATATGATGGGTACAGAAATATGCTTGCAAATAAGCAGAATTATCATGGTTCTCCCAATAAACCTTATCAAATTCAACAAAAATACATTAATGCACCTGAACATCCACGTTATTCTGATATAAATTTAAAATTAGAAGCAATAAAGCAACCTGATAAATACAGCCATATTCGTAAAAAGATAGTTCGTGATATCATGAAATCTGAAAATCTCTTGGTCATGTCTAAAAGGCAAAAGAAATATAGTTCATATAAAGGTGAAATCACTCCTGAAGCTGAGAATGTAATTAATCGTGATTTTTATGCAGAAAAGCCAAATCAGAAATGGTCGACGGATATAAGCTACAGCTGAATTGAGAGGGGGGTGCGGACATATTCTTGGACTGTTTTATGCTGCTAATCCAAGATTATGCCTGTACTCCACAGGACTCATATAGCCCAGCGATTGTTTGATACGTTTTGTATTATACCAAGTAATATAGTCGTTAATTTCATTTATAAAATCTTCCATTGAGACACCTATCCATGAACGCCCGTAAAACATTTCATTTTTTAATCTGCCGAAAAATCCTTCACACGCTGCATTGTCAGGAGAGCAGCCTTTCTTTGACATAGAACGTGTTAATTCGGCGGCTTCCATACGTTTTATCCATCCCGTCCAGCGATAATGACAGCCTCTGTCTGTGTGTACAAGAGGATGTTCTGATGTTGATAATGTACCAATAGCATCTTCAAGCATTTTATTAACCAAGATAGAATCAGGTGTCGTTCCAATATTCCATTTTACAACCATACCATCAAAACAATCAATAATTGGTGATAGATACACCTTTCCTGAAGGAATGGCAAATTCGGTTATATCCGTCAACCATTTCTGATTTGGTTTTTCTGCATGAAAATCACGATTAATTACATTCTCAACTTCAGGAGTGATTTCACCTTTATATGAACTATATTTCTTTTGTCGTTTAGACATGACTAAGAGATTTTCAGATTTCATGATATCACGAACTATCTTTTCTGAAATAGTAATTCCCAGTCTTTTCAATTCCTGATGAATCCTTCTATATCCGTAGCACTTTCTATTCTCGTTGAATAATTCTATTATCTTTTTACGAATATGGCTGTATTTATCAGGTTGCTTTATTGCTGTTTTATGATAATAATAGCTGCTTTTTGCCATATTTAAAAGCCTTAACAAATTCGGCAGTGGATATCTGTCTTTCATAGCATCAATGACCACTGCTTTTTCATGGTTTTTTAGTTCCATTACATTGATGCCGGGGTCTTTTTTTAACAAGTTCAATGCCTCTTTCAATACATCAACTTCCATTTGCAGCTGTTTAATTTGTTCCTGTAACTCAGAAATATCCTGAGTCGGTATAGATTTCGTATTAAAATCAATATTCTCGCGTTTGATTTGTTTCTTTGATGACATAAGACCTACAACTCCGTATTTTTGATACTGCCGATACCAAGCATATATACTCATACGGCTATATCCTATTTCTCTTGATACATATTCTACACCTTCTCCAAGAGAAAAGCAACGCTT